>PPYF01242397.1_pt1 | contig 15449 bp, 12 predicted proteins | sample 1559871 | NCBI WGS metagenome assembly PPYF01 (sample SAMN08240021, study PRJNA423297) | Human gut metagenome, whole genome shotgun sequencing project. | reverse complement strand
GGCTCGAAGCACGCCGGGGTGGCCTTCGTGATGTCGTTCACGATCTCGTCGAGCGTGTAGCCCACGGCCAGCTTCGCCGCCGCCTTCGCGATGGGGAAGCCCGTGGCCTTCGACGCAAGCGCCGAGGAGCGCGACACGCGGGGGTTCATCTCGATCACGATCATGCGGCCGTTGTCGGGGTTGACGGCGAACTGCACGTTGGAGCCGCCCGTCTCCACGCCGATCTTCTCCAGGATGGCGAGCGACGCCGCGCGCATGCGCTGGTACTCCACGTCCGAGAGCGTCTGCGCGGGGGCCACCGTGATGGAGTCGCCCGTGTGCACGCCCATGGCGTCGAAGTTCTCGATGGAGCACACGATGATGCCGTTGCCGGCATGGTCGCGCATGACCTCCATCTCGTATTCCTTCCAGCCCTCGATGCTCTCCTCCACGAGCACCTCTCCGGCCGGCGACAGCTCCAGGCCCTGCCCCACGATCTCGTGCAGCTCGGCCTGATCGTGCGCGATGCCGCCGCCCGCGCCGCCGAGCGTGAACGAGGGGCGCAGCACCACAGGATAGCCGAGCTCGGCCACGATGGCCTCGGCGTCGGCCAGGGAGTAGGCGTAGCCGCTTCTCGACGTCTCTATGCCGAGCTCGGCCATGCACTCGTTGAAGAGCTTGCGGTCCTCGCCGCGCTCGATGGCGGCCAGGTCGCAGCCGATCATCTCCACGCCGTACTTGTCCAGGATGCCGGCGCGCGCGAGGTCGACGGCCGTATTGAGGCCGGTCTGGCCGCCGAGCGTGGGCAAAAGCGCGTCGGGGCGCTCCTTCACGATGACCTGCTCCACGAACTCGGGCGTGATGGGCTCCACGTAGGTGCGGTCGGCCAGCCCCGGGTCGGTCATGATGGTGGCGGGGTTGCTGTTGACCAGCACCACGCGGTAGCCGTCGGCCTTCAGCACCTTGCACGCCTGCGCACCCGAGTAGTCGAACTCGCACGCCTGCCCGATGACGATGGGTCCGGACCCGATGACGAGGATGGTCTTGATGTCGTCGCGCTTAGGCATGGGAGCCTCCTTCCGCCCCCGCCACGGTGGCGGCCTGCTCGCCGAAGGTCCAGCCGGCGAGGCGGTCGGCGGCGATGTCGATGTCGAGGTAGTCCTCGCGGCCGTCCATGAGGCGGCCGAAGGCGGTGAACAGGTAGTGGGCGTCGGTAGGGCCGGGCGAGGCCTCGGGGTGGTACTGCACGCTGAACGCGGGGATGTCGAGGAAGGCGACGCCCTCGGCCGTGCCGTCGTTGAGGTTCACGTGCGTGAGGCGGATGCGGCCGAAGCGCTCGTTGTCCACGACCGGCGCGATGCCGGAGCGCGCCCAGAAGCGCAGGTCGTCCTCGTGGCCCTTGAAGCCGCCCGAGAGCTCCGGCACGAGCGCGCCCAGGCTGGGGAACAGAAGGCCGAAGCCGTGGTTCTGCGCCGTGATCTCCACGCGGCCCGTGAGCAGGTTCATCACGGGATGGTTGCCGCCGCGGTGGCCGAACTTGAGCTTCTCGATGGCGGCGCCGGCGGCCTTCGCGATCATCTGGTGCCCGAGGCAGATGCCGAACACGGGCACCTGGCCCAAGATCTTCTCCACCTGCGAGTAGGTGCCCTCCACGGCCTCGGGGTCGCCGGGACCGTTGGACAGGAACACGCCGTCGGGGGCCATGGCCAGCACCTCTTCCGCCGGCGTGTCCCACGGCACGACCGTGAGCTCGCAGCCCGAGCGCACGAGGTTCTGCAGGATGGAGCGCTTCGCGCCGCAGTCGTAGGCGACCACGCGGTGGCACGCGGGAACGGCGGGCGCGACGGCGAACGCATGGCTCGCAGGCAGGTCGCCTGCGCCCACGGCGTGCGGCTTCTCGCACGACACCGTGGCGGCGAGGTTCTGCCCCACGAGGGGCTCGCTCGCGCGCACCTTGCGCAAAAGGCTCGCCTCGTCCACGTCGACGGTGGAGAGCACGGCACGCTGGGCGCCGCAATCGCGCACGTGGCGCACGAGCGCGCGGGTGTCCACGCCCTCCACGGCCACCACGCCGTGATCGCGCAGGTAGTCGGGCAGGCTCAGGACGCTGCGCCAGTTCGAAGGCGCCGTGCACATATCGCGCACCACCAGGCCGCGCAGCGCAGGCTCGCCCGCCTGGGCGTCATCGGGATTCACGCCGTAGTTGCCGATCTGCGGATACGTCATGGTGACGATCTGACCGGCGTACGACGGGTCGGTCACCACCTCAAGGTAGCCCTCGAGCGACGTGTTGAAGCAGATCTCGCCGTACACCTCGCCTTCGGCGGCGCATGACGTGCCGCGGAACGCCGCGCCGTCCTCCAGCACGAGCATCGCCGGCCGGGGCGCCGGCTTCGACGTGCCCTCCAAGAGCTTGTTCGCAATCTCGCTCAAAATCTTCCTTCCGCTCGGGCAGCATATACGAAAAAACGCCTTCGTCGGGGACAAAGGCGCACGTGATCCTGGGAAAGCTATGCTGCGCACCTTGTCGGTCTCTCCGTACCGCCTTAAAGGTCGAGGGCTAGTATACGACTTTTGCGAGGTTTATGAGCGCAGTTTGCATTATTTTCGGTGTTTCGGCAAGAAATATGCAGTTCCGAAAAGGAGGCGGGCGCGGGCGGCGGCTCCGCGCCCGCAAAGGGGCGCCTGCCCATGGCCGGACCGAACTTCAGCACATGGCGGCCCGGGCGACCGGACAGCCTGCGTCTGCTAGCGCCGCGCCGCCAGCGCCTGCAAGGTTTCGGCCGCGAAGGCGACGACGCGGGCATAGAAGTCGTCGTCCGCCGCCGCCAGGCAACGCGCCGCTTGCGAGATCCAAGCCCCTACGTGCTCGCGAGCGAACTCCTCGAAGAGCCTGATGCTCGCACAGGCGCACGCCTCGTCGTCCGCCTGTGCGGCATGGAAGCCTAAAGCAGCGAGAAACGCCAGTTCGCAAGCGAGCGAATCGGGCTTGAGGGCCTTGACCGCCGGCTCGAACCCGCCCAGCGCGCGATAGTCGAAGCCCGCGGCCTCGTAGCAGAGAAACGCGTGGTCCCCCTTCGAGCTATGGGTGGAAGCGTAGACGGTACGGCCATCCTCGTCGAATGCGCCGCGAACGCTGCTTTCGCTCAAAGGCACGAAGAAGGGGCTTGCGGAAACGAAGAACCGGTCGTAGTACCGCTGGGTGAGAGGGGCGCCGGGTTCGACCCCGTCGAAGCGGGTATCCCCCAGCGCCTCTGCAACGCGACGCACGTCCTGAACAACCTGCTCGGTCGGCTCGTTGAGCAACGCGGCGGCGCATGCGCTCAAAAGCACGCTGCAGCCGTGCACGCGCCGGACCTCGTCATGAAACGTCGATACGTCGTTCAAAGCACATTCCTCTCAACAATCGGCCGTTAAGCCAGGACGACCGGCAAAGCGGCCATGATCACCAGGTAGCGCAGCATGAAGCCGCCCACCAGCACGCCCAGCTCGCCGGCTATGGCCAGCGCCTTGCTGGAACCGGCTGCCTCGCCGGCGCCGGCCTTCCTGCGGCCCAGCAGCTCGAGGCAGAACGGGAGGACCAGGCCGATGCCGACGAAGCCCAACCAGAACGGCACGGCGTAGGCGCCGCTCACCAAGGCACCCACCGAAGCCGCCGCCGCTTCGGCCGCCGAGCCTTGCACCGACGCCGTCACCGCCAGCAGGACAACCACCAAAACAAGCTCGAGAACAGGCAGGACCAAGCCCGCTTTCGCCAACAACGGAAGGCCGGCCGCCTCGTCCGGCGCCGCGAGGCGGGTGACCAGGAGCACGGCTGCGAAACCCGTCGAAGCCGCCGACACCACGAAGAGGATCGGCAGGACGGCCATGTTCCACAGCGGGAACGCCACGCCCGCGTCGCCCAGCAGCACGCCGGTGTAGGCGGCCACGCAAACGGACAGCGCCAGGCCGACGATATCGAGCGCCTTCGGCGTCTTCTTCTTCACCATGAGGATGACGAGGTCGACGAAGGCGACGACGAGGAACGCGCTCAGTATGATGACGCCCCACGCCATGACCGACGAGAGGTTCGTCACCAGCAGGAAGAAGCGCATCGGGTTGCCGAGACCGGCTTTCGCGTCGAACACCAGGACCAGCGTGCCGACGGCCACCGTTACGAGCACGACCAGGAATGCGATCTTCTTCATGCGCGGCGCCGGGTTCTTAGCCCAGCCCGCGAGCACCCCCAGAACGAAAGCCCCTGCGCCGAGCCCGGCGAGGAACAGGTAAAACGCGACAAATCCATCCCATACCATCTGGATCACCCCTCGAACGGCTTGTAGACGTTGCCGCCGCGGTGCACGGCGGACACGACGGGCATGGCCTCGGCAGCGGACAGGTCGAAGTAGTACAGCGACGGGCTCAGGCCCAGGTCGGAGTTCAGCACCTCGCCGCTGCCGGAGGCGAGCTTCTTCGAGATGTCGCTGTCCGGGTCGTTCAGGTCGCCGAAGTAGCGGGCGCTCGTCACGCAGGTGCCCACGCAGGCCGGAAGCATTCCCTCCGTGGTGCGGTGGTGGCAGAAGGAGCACTTCCCCGCCTCGCCGGACTCGGTCGCGTAGCGCGCCTGGTACGGGCATGCGGCCAGGCAGTACTTGCATCCGATGCACTTCTCGGCGTCGATCTGCACGGTACCGTCGTCCGCCACGTAGCTCGCGCCCGTGGGGCACACCTTCACGCACTGGGGATTCTCGCAATGGTTGCACTGCTTGGGGACGTTGGCGCGGCGGGTCCTCTCCCCGTCTTCCACATCCCAGCTCTCCACCCACGTGTTGAAGCAGCCCAGCGGCACGTCGTTCTCCATCTTGCACGCAACCACGCAGGCGTTGCAGCCGATGCAGAGGGCAAGGTCAATCAACATGCCGAGTCGTTTTTCGCTCATGATCGCATACCCCCTTACGCCTTCTCGATTTTGAACATGCTGCCGCAACGCCCAGGGCTCGACGCGTCATGGTCGGAGAGGATGCCGAGCACGCCGTCCACCGACACGAGCGGGTCCAGCATCTGGTGCGTGCGCACGCCGGCGGCGATCGCCGGGTTGCCCTTGGCCACCTGGCCGTCGATGTCGATGTCCTGCGCGCCGTAATTGCTGTGCCCGTATCCGAACGACACGCTGAACGCGCCCTTCACCTGGCCGCCGCGGACCATCGCCTCGCCCTCGGACACGTCCCCGAGCGGGGTGACGGCGCGCACGGTGTCACCGTCCTTGATGCCGAGCTCCGCCGCGTCCTCCTTGTTGATCTCGAGGTAGTTGTGCGCGCAGATATCGCGCATGATGGGGCTGTTCGAGAGCATCGAGATGGAACGGAAGCGGGGCTTGTGCTCGGAGTTCGTGAACGGGAACTCCTCGACGGAATAGTGGTCCGTCATGAGCGACAGGTCGCTGAACATCGGGGGGTTGTAGCCAAGCGTGGCGGGAAGGCGCTTGCCGGAGTAGCAGTTCGTCATCAGCGCGCGCTTCTCGTTGTAGATGTAGGTCTCGAAGGGCTTCAGGAACCGGTACCGCCCGTCCGCGCCCCGGACGTACTCGTCGGGCCATGCACGGCCCCCGCGCGAGAGCACGTTGAGGACCTTCGGCCACTCCTCCTCGCTCACCGCGGCCTTGAAGTTCCTGGGGAGCTCGTCGAGCCCCTGCAGCCTCATCTCGGCCTCGTCGATGTCGGCGACGGGCGTGTCGGCGTAGGCGAGGTTCGCCACCGCCTTCAAATAGTAATCGGCCGCATTGTTGAAGGGGTGCATGGCGCCCTCGGCATCGGGGATCGCGTCCTCGCCCCAGCCGGGCAGGCCGCACGCCTTCGCCACGTCGATCAGGAGCGTCTCCCAGCACAGGTAGCTCCCGTCCTCGAGCTCGGGGGTCTCGGGCGTCTTCGCCTGCCAGCGCACCTCGGCGCCGTAGCTGCCGCCGCCCGAGGGGAGGCCGAAGCTCTCGTACTGCGTCACGTCGGGCACGATGTAGTCGGCCACCTGCGCCATCTCGCCGATGACGACGTCGCACACGATGTGCAGGGGAAGCACCGCGGGGTCCTTCAGACGCTCGACGACCTCGTCGCGCATGGCGCCCGGGGTTGCCTGGATGACGTTGCACATCCAGGTCATCATGATCTTGCACTGGTAGGGGTACTGGTTGACCACGGACATGAGCGCCTGCGAGTCGGACTGCGTGCCGGTCGTGAACCACTCCAGCATCGGCTTGGGGTCCTTCTCGCCCTTGGCCACCCGGTTCTTGTACTCGTCGGTCTTCTCCCATGCCTTGCCGCCGCGCGACAGGATGGTGGCGTTCTTCGTCGTGACGCCCGGCTGGCCCTTGACCGTGGTCAGGTCGTACCGGGCCGCGCCCTTGCCCTCGACGTTCGGCATGCCGGACGGGAACGAGCCGCCTGTCATCTGGTTCGAGCCGACCAGCGCGCGGAGCACCTCGCGGCCGTTCGGGGTGTCGAACCCGTTCACGCCGGCGGTGGAGCCCGCCCCGGCGTTGACGCTCACCTTCACGCCATGGGAGGTGTACTCTTTCGCCATGCGCTCGATCTCCGCGACGGGAACGCCGGTGATCTCGGCATACTCTTCAAGCGTGTAGGCGTTCACCGTATCGCGCATCATGGCGAAGCCGGTGCGCACCTTCACGCCGTTCACCTCGCCCTCGTAGTCGAAGACGGCCTTGTCGCAGGAGGTGTGGGCCGCCGCCTCGTTCGTCTCGGCGTCGATGACCACGTAGTGCTGCACCGCCATGCCGTCCGCCGTCTTCTCCTCCGGCACGTCGATGCCGGCATCGGCCGCGCGCATGAGCTTGCGGTAGTTCGGATGGTTCTCGTCGACGATGACGAGATAGGCCGCGTTGGTGAACGCCCCGTACCCGGCGGCCTCGGCCGCTTTCTGCTGGGGGAAGGACAGGACGTCGGCGTTGTAGGTCTTGTCGCGCATCATGATCTGCACGATGGCGGCGTAGAGCGCGCCGTTGGTCGCCGGCTTGATGGGTATCCAGTTGATACCGGGCATCGTGGGCGTCACGAGCCCGTTCGCCAAAGTCGGGTCCAGAACGTCTACCTTCAGAGAGCCGTCGAGCAGTCGGGGGATCAGGTGCTTGCTGTTCGTCTGGAGCCCGCCGTTGCCCCCGGGGAAGGCACCGCTCCAAAGGATGTACTCGGACTCGTCGATATCGAGGCCGCAACCATTGCTGCTGTTCTTGTAGAGCGAACTCGCTCCGCCGGCAGCGCCTCAACTGGAGTTGTGACTGAAGTTGTTCACCGTGCCGAAGGTCTGCGCGAAGCGCGCGTTCAGCTGGCGACGCCCGTCGGCGCGCGTGTTCCAGATGATGATCTGGTTGGACTTCGGGCCCAGGTCGGGCTGCTCGGGGTTGATGGGCGTGACGGTGTCGTGCACGGCCTTGAAGCCCTCGATATCGTGGTCTTCCCCGATCTCGGCGAACAGCTTGCCGCCCTCGGTTACCTCCTTGAGAAGCTGGTCCCAGCCGATGGGCTTCCACTTGCCCTCGCCGCGCTTGCCGGCGCGCTTGAGCGGCGTGGTGATGCGCCCGGGCTGGCTGACCGCGTCGAGCGTGCCGTTCCCGCGCCCGCAGATCGTGCCGCGCGTGAGGTTTCCCGCCCCGTTGGCGTAGCTCATGGAACGGTACGCCTCCTCGAGCGGCGCTTCGAACGGAAGCGGCTTGACGGCGCCCGACGGATTGTAGGGGTTGCCGCCCACGCCGAGCACCCGGCCGGTAGCGCGGTCGAGCTTGATGCGGTTGCCGCACGATTGGTAGCATCCCACGCATCCCGAGTAGCGCACGATCACGTCCTCGTTGACGGACACGTCGCCCGTCTTGGGATCGACCTTCGCCTCGACGGGCTTGCCGGTCTGCGGCGGCGGGAACGCCGATTCCGCAGCCACCGCCACGGACGGCTGGGACCCTATCCCCACGCCGGCGATCGACAGGGCTCCCAAGGCGCCGAGCGCCTCGACGAACGTCCTTCGATCCATGTTCGCTTGAACCATATCCTCCTCCTTGCCTCTCTCCTTGTCCTTGGATACGACGCAGTGGAGTCTACGGATTAATCAGGCGCAGATCATCACCTGATCGGGGTGTTTTGCGGATCGAGAAGTCCGGAACCCTGAACGTGAACGCCTCACCTAATCCGGTGAAATTATCGTTTTACCTGATCGGGAACTTGTTGGTGCGCAACTTCGACAGTGGCAGGCAAGGACGCTCCGGTATACTTACGCCATACGAGGGAGGGGCGCATGATCGATCGTTTCCGTGAAAATCTATCGGCCCATTGGCGCGAGACCATCGGCTTCGCGCTTTTTCTTGCGTGGGTGTACTGCGCCCTGTTCGGTTGCGGGCTGTCCTCGGCCAAGGAGCCCATCGCCTGCGTGCCGACCACGTACCACCTGGAGCATATCTGGCTCACCTGCGGCCTGTTCGAGGCGCTCGGCGGCATCGCGGGCATGCTGATCGCGCGCAAGCTGCCCGGAGTCGATCGCCTGCTGCACGTTCTTGCTGTACTTCGTCATCCTCCTCACGAAGGAAAGCGGCCTCGTCGTGCTTTTGCTCGTGGCCGCCATGTGCTTCGGCTCCATGCACCTTGCGCGCGGCGGCGATGCATGCCCTCCCTTTGACGCCGGGGCGGAGGGCCGCGCGGCGGGCCATCGCGGGCTGCGATCGTTCACCCTGCTCGCGTTCGCCTCATGGGTGCAGATCGCGTTCTTCCGCGTCCTCTCCACGCCCGAGCTGTCGGGCAACCGGTTCACCCACTACCTCATCCCGTTCTCGTTCGCCTGCGTGACGTCGCTCGTCATGCTGCTGCTGTGCATGCGCATGTCACGCTACCTGAACGTGTCGTTGGCGTACCGGTGGAGCCTGCCGCTGTTCATGCTGAGCTACGTGCCCATCATCATCGACTACGGCAACGTCGATCTGCGCATCCTGGCCTATGCCATCAACTTCCTCGGCATGTTCGGCGTTCAGTTCGGATGCTGGATCGGCGCATGCAAGTACCTTCGACGCAAGGGCGGCGGCACGGTGGATCTGTTCAGCCGCTATGCGCTTGGCGAGGGCGCGGGCATCTTCCTCGGCAGCCTCGGCGGCCTGTTCGCCGTGAAGTCGCTCGACATGCAGGGCTGCGCCTTGCAGCCTACGCCATCAACTTCCTGGGGATGTTCGGCGTGCAGTTCGGCTGCTGGCTGGGCGCTTGCAAGTACCTGCGGCGCACCGGCTCCCCGGCGCTCACCGTGTTCGGCGTGTACGCGCTCGGCGAGGGGCTCGGCATCTTCCTCGGCTGCCTCGCAGGGCTCTACGCCGTGCTCTCGCTGGACGAGAAGGGGCTCATGGTGCTGTCGTCGGTGCTGCTCACGGCCGTGGCGTTCGCCATCATGGTCACGGGCTTCAACCCGCAGTGGGTGTTCAACCGCACCCGCAGCCGCGGCGAGGACGGCGCGGCGGGCGCGACGGGCGCAGACGGTGCGGGGCCCAACCTGGATGCCCTGTTCGAGCAGGAGGCCCGCGCGCTCCAGGCGTCCTTCGACCTGACAAGCCGCGAGACGGACGTGGCGGCGCTGCTCCTGGCCGGGCGCAGCCGCCCCTACATCCGCGACGAGCTCACCGTGTCCATCAACACGGTGAGCTCGCACGTGCGCAGCATCTTCTCCAAGTGCGGCGTGCACTCGCAGCAGGAGCTCATCGACCTCGCGCGCAAGGGCTCCGGGGCGGGCGGCGAGGAGGCGTAGAATGCCGTTCTGGGTTGAGCGCCTTGGCCTTTGCACCCGGAACACTTGTCGGACCCTTCGCCCGACAAGGGAAAATTGCGATTAAAAGACCGTAGACTTGGTTTTCAGTGCGTCAACCGCTTTTCTCTTGACCTTCCGAATAAGGAGGAGTAAACCCTTCATTGATTCCGATATGGGAGCATCCGCTCTTGATTCGACATCGCCAGCGCCGAGTTGAGAAGCCTTTCAACAGGGACGAAGATGAACGCTAACGCGCTGAAGTACCGCCTGATAGGCAAGCCGCTACGAAGCTCCGAGCTCCAGGCCCAGAGATACGGAGTTTTATGGGGTCTGCCCGTCTTGTCAAGCGATGCCATCTCCTCTGTCGCCTACGCCACCGAGGAAATTCTTCTTGTGCTCGTGCCCGTGCTGGGCATGGCGGCCTATACACCCATGCTCGGTGTGGCAGGGGTTATCATCGGGCTCCTGTTCATGCTCATACTCTGCTACCGACAGGTCATCGACGCCTACCCGCAAGGGGGAGGCGCCTACAGCGTTGCCCGGGAGAACCTCGGGCGCATCCCCTCCCTTATTGCCGCATCGGGGCTGATCATAGGCTACATGCTGACCATCGCCGTAAGCTCGTGCTCAGGGGCCGCCGCCATAGTCTCGGCCATCCCGCAGGTCGAACCCCTCAGGGTGCCCCTGATCGTCCTGTTTATCTTGCTTCTCACCGTGGGGAACCTGCGGGGATTGCGCGAATCGTCCAAAGCGTTCGGCCTGCCGACCTACTTCTTCGTGGCGTCGATGCTCGCGATGATCGCCATTGGCGCGGTCAAGGCCGCGCTCGGCCAGGTCGAGCCCGCCGAGCAGGCAGCCCAGCTCTCTCAAACAACCGGAGATCTAACCCTCTTCTTGTTCCTGCACGCCTTCTCATCAGGATGCTCCGCACTGACCGGCGTGGAAGCCATCAGCAACAGCGTGCCGAACTTCTCCGACCCCTCGCGCCGCAACGCAAAGGTGACCCTCGTCGCGCTCGGCCTGATAGTCCTGTGCATTTTCGGGGGCTCGTGCGCCCTCGCGATGCTCTACCACGCCGCGCCTGCCGACAACCTGACCGTGATAGCCCAGATTGCAGCGGGGGTATTTGGCAGCGACAGTATTGGCTTCTATCTTATCCAAACAACCACCGCGCTCATCCTCCTGCTTGCCGCCAACACCGCCTATAACGGATTGCCCCAGCTCATGTCACTCTTGGCACAGGATAGCTTCCTCCCCAAGCGCTTCGCGGACAAAGGATCCCGCCTCGTTTACTCACACGGCATCGTGTTCGCCTCGACGTTCGCCATCGTGCTCGTTGTCGCCTTCAACGGCGACACCCACCTGCTCATACCCCTGTACGCAGCAGGCGTTTTCCTCTCGTTCACCCTTGCGCAAGGAGGCATGGTAATTCACTGGCGACGCAAGCGCTGTAGATCGTGGATGCGCAAGGCGCTCATCAACGGTGCAGGCGCCGCGGTAACTGCCCTCGTATTCGCGATCATCGTGTCATCGAACTTCTTGGCCGGCGCCTGGATATCCTTGCTTGCTATAGGCTGCGCTGCGTGGGCAATGAACGCAATCTTCCACCACTATCAAAACGTGAAGAAAGCGCTCGGCCTCAACGACAACGAAAGAGCTAAGCGGTTGCTCTTAGCCGAGGCTCCGAAGGCACGCATCATCATACCCGCCTACGCCATCAACAAGCCGTTCATAAAGACCCTCAACTACGCGCGCGGGCTGAGCGACAACATCGAGGTCTACCATGTAAAAGTGAGCGCCCAGGCTACAAGGCGGTTCAAAGCCGACTATCAGAAACTGGAGATCTCCATTCCCCTGGTTATAGAGAAGGCACCCTACCGTAACGTGAACGAAGTGCTCCTCGACCACATCGACGAGAAGTTGGGCGAGCTGGAAAAACACGAGACCCTTACCATCGTGATACCCCAGCTCGTGACGAAAATATGGCAGATGCCCCTGCACAACCAGACGACGCTCATGCTTGAATCAGCCCTGGTAGGACGCCGAAATGTCGCCATGGTCACCATTCCCTACCTGATAGACAGCTAACCGAACCGCCCATCCCCAACCGGCACCCAATCCGCGAGAAGCACCTGGTGCGAAACCATAATGAAGCGGGGAGTTGGGCGATCGCCCAACTCCCCGCTCGCAGTGCAGACAGGCAGCGCATAGTTGCGCGCGCACGCGCCTACTCGACGATGGCGCCGTCCTCGAGGGTGGCGTAGCCGGCCACGTAGACGTCGGTGGCGCGGCCGGTGAGCTCGGCGCCGATGAAGCCCGAGTTCGTCGCCTTCGAGAGGAAGCCGTCGGCCTCCACCGTCCAGGCAGCCTCCGGGTCGACGACCGTGAGGTCGGCCACGGCGCCCGGCTCGAGAGCCACGCGCTCGACGCGCAGGATGGCGCGCGGGCGCACGGCCATGAGCTCCACGGCGCGCTCCCAGGTGATCTTGCCGGGCGCCACCAGGTTGGTGATGACGAGCGCGAGCGCCGTCTCCAAGCCGGTCATGCCGAAGGGCGCCAGCTCGAACTCGCAGTTCTTCTCGTACTCGGTGTGCGGCGCATGGTCGGTGACGATGGCGTCCACCGTGCCGTCCACGACGCCCTCGATAAGCGCGGCGGCGTCCTCGGCCGTGCGCAGCGGCGGGTTCACCTTGAGGAAGGTGTTGTAGTCGTCGCCGATGGCGTCCTCGGTGAGGAACAGGTGGTGCGGCGTGACCTCGCAGGTGACGGGCAGGCCCTCGGCCTTCGCGGCGCGCACGAGCTCCAGGCCGCGCGCGGTGGAGAGGTGCTGGACGTGCAGCGGGCAGCCGGTGAGGCGGCAGATGGCGATGTCGCGGGCGATCTGGATCTCCTCGCCCTCGGCCGGCCAGCCGAGCATCCCCAGGCGCGTGGATGCGACGCCCTCGTTCACCTGGCCGGCGCCCACGAGGTCCTCGTCCTGGCAGTGGCTCATCACCACGCGGTCGAACTGGGCGGCGTAGTCCATGACGCGGCGCATCATGCCCGCGCCCTGCACGCCGCGGCCGTCGTCGGTGAAGGCGACGGCGCCGTGGGCCACCATGTCGCCCATCTCGGAGAGGGTCTCGCCCGCCAGGCCCTGCGAGCAGGAGCCGGCCACGTGCACGCGGCACTTGCCGACCGCCGCCGCGCGGGACTTCACGTACTCCACCCCGACGGCGCTGTCGATGATGGGCTTCGTGTTGGGCATGCAGCACACCGCCGTGAAGCCGCCGTGGGCCGCGGCGCGCGTGCCGGAGGCGATGTCTTCCTTCTGCTCGTAGCCGGGCTCGCGCAGGTGCACGTGCATGTCCACGAGGCCGGGCACGACGATCTTGCCCGCCAGGTCGCGCTCGACGCCCTTCTCCATGGTCAGGTTCTGGCCGATCTCGACGATCTTCCCGTCGCGCACGAGGATGTCGGCCGTTTCGTTCAGACCGACCTGCGGGTCGATCACGTGGGCGTTCTTAAGCAGTAAGGCCATCTTCGCTCCCTCCCAAAAGAAGATACATTTCCGCCATGCGCGTGAGGATGCCGGCGTAGACTTGATCGAGAATGACCGAGCGCTTCGGGTGGTCGGCCATGTAGCTGTCGAGCTCCACGCCGCGGTTGATGGGACCGGGGTGGCAGATGAGGGCGTCGGGCTTCATGAGGGGCTCGCGCTCCTTCGTGAGGCCGTAGAGCATATTGTACTCGCGCAAGCTCGGGTACGGCGCGCCCTCGAGGCGCTCGCGCTGGATGCGCAGCATGTACACCACGTCGAGCTCGGGCAGCGCCTCGTCGAGCTTCGTGGTCACGTGGTCCGCGCCGAGGACGTCGGGGCGCGCCGGCAGGAGCGTGGGCGGTGCGATGACCGTGACCTCGCAGCCCATGATCTTGAGCGCGGGGATGAGCGAGCCGCACACGCGGGAGTGGCCGATGTCGCCCACGACGCCCACCTTGAGGCCGGCCAGGTCGCCCTTGACCTCCCAGATGGAGTACAGGTCCAACAGCGCCTGCGTGGGGTGCTGGTGCTTGCCGTCGCCCGCGTCGATGACGTGCGCGCCGGAGACGTCGGCGATCTTGCGCGGCACGCCGGCGTGCTTGTCGCGGACGATGATCATGTCGATCTTGTAGGCGCAGAGCGTCTCCACCGTGTCCACCAGGCTCTCGCCCTTCACCGTGGAGGTGGAGCTGCCGCCGAAGTTCAGGCTGTTGGCGGAGAGGCGCTTCTCGGCGATCTCGAACGAGGAGCGCGTGCGCGTGGACGGCTCGTTGAACATGTTGACCACGGTGACGCCCTTCAAGGTGGGCACCTGCTTGATGCGGCGCTCGTTGACCTCCTTGAAGCGGACGGCGGTCTCCAGGACGGTCATGATGTCGTCGGCGGAGTACTCCGTGATATCGATCAGGTGCTTGTGGTTGAAGGCCATGCCCTATTCACCTCCCAGCGGCGCCGAGCCCGCGCGGGAACCCGGTGCGATTTCCAGAATCTCGACCTCGGACTTGCCGTCCGTCTCCTCCAGGAAGAGGCGCACGTTCTCGCCGGAGGCCGACGGCACGTTCTTGCCCACGAAGTCGGCGCGGATGGGCAGCTGACGATGGCCGCGGTCCACGAGGACGGCCAGCTGCACCGTGGAGGGACGGCCGATATCCATGAGCGCGTCGAGCGCGGCGCGGATGGTGCGGCCGGTGTACAGCACGTCGTCGACGAGCACGACGTCCTTGCCGTCGAGGTCGAAGAGGATGTCGGTGGAATGCACCTCGGGCGAGAGATGCGTCGCGAAGTCGTCGCGATAGAAGCTGATGTCGAGCTTGCCGAGCGGCACCTTCGTGCCCTCGATGGCCTCGATCTTCTCGGCCAGGCGCTTGGCGAGCAAGTCGCCGCGCGTCACGATGCCGACGAGCGCGATGTTGCCCGCGCCCTTGTTGGTCTCGAGGATCTGATGCGCGATGCGCGTCAGCGACCGCTCGATCTCGTCTGCGTCCATGCAGACGGTCTTGACCGTTCCTGCGTCGTTCATACACACCCTTTCTTGACGTCGAGTGCGTACAGACGGACCTGCTCTCCGCCGGGTTCCGCGCCCGCTCCGGCGATGCCGGGCGTCCGCGTCGCCCCCGAGTTGGCGGCGTCTGCGCGAGGGCATGAAAAAAGCCTCCGCGACAGACAAAGGCTTCGACTCGTCGCGCTCTTGTTCGGGTGAGCGCTTGGGGTTCTACCTTGTCGGTCTCTCTGTACCGCTTTTAAAGGACTGGAAGCAGTATATTCGGTTCGGAGCCGATTTGTAACCCCTTTTATGCAGAAACTTGCGAGAATATGTATAAGGCGAGGTCGCGCAAGCGCCTATGCGGCCGCCTTTCGACGACCGGGCGGGCGAACCTTGCGGCGCGCCCGCCCGACGATGAGCATCGGTTACTTCGCGAGCTTGCGGCGCAGCGCGAAGGCCACGACTCCGGCGGCGGCCAGCATGCCGAAGGAGGCGCCCGCCGGCGCGCCGGCGTCCATGCCGGTCTTGGGCGAGGTTGCGCCCGTGTCGGCGCCGGACGGCAACGCAGCCGACGTATCGGCAGCAGGCTCGTCGGCGGCCGGTTCGTCGACGTCCGCCTTCGAGGGGACGAGCGTCATGACGAAGTCGGCGCTGTAAGAGGCATCGCCTTCCTGGTCGCCGAGGTTGAACATCTCGGACGTGAAGTTGAAG
>PPYF01603011.1_pt1 | contig 15450 bp, 13 predicted proteins | sample 1559871 | NCBI WGS metagenome assembly PPYF01 (sample SAMN08240021, study PRJNA423297) | Human gut metagenome, whole genome shotgun sequencing project. | reverse complement strand
CGTTTGACCAGTTGGCTGACGTGCACGGCCAGAGCCGGGTTGGTTGTCGAGTCGTGTTCGGAAGCTCTGTTGTCGGTTGTCATAGTCACTCCCTTCCTTGGCGATTCCATCATCCCAAGAAGGGGCCGGACGCCGCCACAGGCAAACGTCACGACTTGGCCGTACAGGCGTGACATTTGTCATTACAGTCCTTCGGCGTCGGTCTGCATGGCCTTGTACACCTTATCGACCGGCATCAGGCTGATCTCGTCCATCGAATAGTTGGACGCCCTGTGGCTTTGCGTAATCATCGGTATCATCCCTTTACGGTTGTGTCGACGACATCCGACGCTTGTGCCTCATCTATTCGGGAAGTGTAAGCCCGTTGTCTTGGACCGTCATGCGGGTAATTCCGCACGCCCGTCAAGTTCGTCGTGTTCCGCACACCGCTAGACTGGTGGTGGAAGAGCGTCGAGCCGGGGAGGTGCCATGCGCGTGTTGGCCGAGATGGGCTTGCTACTCGTGTTGGGCCTGGTTGTCGGGCTACGGTCCGATGGCGTGTTCATCGCCGGCCTGCTGTTGGCCGTTTCCGTCGCCGGATTGGTGGAATGGCTGCGTCCCGCGCAATGGTCTTGGGTCTTGTGTACGGCGTATCTCGTCATCGCCGTGGCGGTGCCTTCATGGTGCGCGTTCATGCCGCTCATCGCCTACGATACTGCACGGCTGCCGGCCCTCGCCTCGACCGGAGCCCGGGCTGGGGCACGGACTGCGGCAAGTGGCCGCTCCCCCAGTGTCTCGCGGACCGCGGCCTCTCGCCGTTCCCTTGCCGATGCAATGCGTTCGGCCCCGTGGCTTTCGGCCGCCGCGCGCTGGATATGGGTGTTGCCGCTGATCGCGCTCTGGTTCGCCCGTGGCACCGACCGTCTCCAGACGCTGGTGATGACGCTGGTCGCCCTGCTTGGATTCGTTCTGGGCCGGGCCCGCGCCTCCTCGGACGAGGCGCGGCGCGCGTTGCTGCACGCGCAGGACAGGGCGCGCGAATCCTCGCGGGCCACTCGTTCGCGCATCGCCGACATCGATGAGGAACGCGCCCAGTCGATTCGTATGGCGACCCTCGGCGAGCGCACGCGTATCGCCCGGGAGATCCACGACAATGTGGGCCATCTGCTGACCCGCGCGATCATGCAGGCGCAGGCCGGCAAAACGGTGGCCAAGGCGACGAACGATACGGTCGCTGCGCAAGGGTTCGCCACGTTGGGTGCGACGTTGGATGATGCGATGACGATGGTGCGCCGTTCGGTGCATGATCTTGAGGATGATGGCACTGATTTCGCCGCGCAGATCGATGATGCCGTCACGTCGTTCGACGGCATCTCCCCCGGTTTCGCCGTGACGCTGGCCAACGATATCGCCAAGGCGCCTGCGCCGGTCTCGCGCTGTTTCGCGACCGTGATTCGCGAGGCATTGTCGAACGTGGTGCATCACAGCGCGGCGCGCGAGGCGAGCGTGACGTTGCGTGACTTCCCCGCGTTCTGGCAGTTGGTCATTCAGGATCCGGGGCCGGCCGTGTCCGAGTCCGATGGGTCCCGGACGGCCGCTGCCCGCCCGCGTGCGATGCGCGCCACGCACGTCGGCTCGCGACTCGCCGCCGACGGCGTTGCCGATATGCGTGGTTCGGCCGATGAGCTGATGCGCGGCATGGGTTTGGCGGATATCGAATCGCGCGTGCGCGCCCTTGGCGGCACCGCGGTCTGCGGGCCGTATGAGGACGGCTGGCGTGTGTTCGTATCCGTGCCGAAGAAGCGTTGGACCATGGAATCGAGGGATTGATGAGAATCGCAATCGTGGATGATGATCCGATCGTCTGCCAGTCGTTGGAGACGATTCTGACGGCCACCGGCACGGCCGAGGTGCTATGGATGGCAAATGACGGAGACGCCGCCGTGCGCCGTTATTTCGAGACACCGGCGAGCCGACCGGACGTGCTGCTGATCGATATTCAGATGCCCGGCACCAGCGGTTTGGATGCCGCGCGCGAGATTCTGGCCACGGACCCGGCCGCGCGCATACTGTTCCTGACCACGTTTGCGGACCAGTCGTATATCGCGCAGGCGATGGGACTTGGCGCCAAGGGCTATCTCATCAAACAGGATGTGGCGGCGGTCGGGCCCGCGCTGCAGGCGGTGATGGCCGGTCAGGTGGTGCTCGGCGCGGAAGTGCTCGGCAAGCTCACCGAACGAACTCCGGATCCTGCCGATTCCGACGATTCCAGAGATACCGCCGATTCCATCGAGGGCCTGCTTGGCGAGCGCGAACGTGAGATCACCGCGCTGGTCGCCGAGGGCCTCGATAACCGCGACATCGCCGCCAGACTGTTCCTGAGCGAAGGCACGGTCCGCAATCGCATCAGCGCGATACTGGACAAGCTCGGCCTGACCAATCGCACCCAACTCGCCATCCTCTGGCTCAACGCCCATAGGTGAGGGGGCTTTTGGTCAAGTAGGCCTCTCCCTCCGACATCGCTTCGCGATGCCACCTCGAACGCGATTCAGGACAGCTTGCAGCTGACCTCTTATTCGCTCGTTGTCACTCACCCTCGCCTAAAAACGCCTCCGGCGTTTTCTTCACGGCTCGGCTCATCAGAGGGAGGTTGTGAAAAACCAACCTCAGCTGTTTTTCATGACGATACTGTCGATGGTGTTGGCCACGCGCTCGCAGTCGTCGGAGCACTGTTCGAGGTGACGGTAGACGTCATGCCAGGCGAACACCTGCAGCGGATCGGTGCAGGTGGTGTGCAGCGTGCGCATCGACTCGATGAACAGGTGGTCGGCGTCCGTTTCGATCGTGTTGATGGCGAACACCAGTTCGCGCAACGTCTTGGAATGCCGGAATCGCGGCAGTTCGTTGACCAGCTCGCAGATGCTTTCCGTGGCGCGCACCACCATATCCGACATCTGGACCGCGTCGTCGCGCATGTCGGTCACGTTGTCGTAGTACATGCGGTTGAGCACGCCTTCGATGCTGTCGGTCACGTCGTCGAGCACGTGGCCGAGCTCGTCGATGTCCTCGCGGTCGAACGGCGTGATGAACGCGGTCACCAGTTCGTCCATCATGTCGTGGCGCACCTCGTCCGCTGACTTCTCAATCGCGTGCATGCTGTCCATGCGTTCGCGCAGCTGGCCCGGATTGAAGTCGTGCATGACCTCGGACAGCAGCTTCGCGGCCTGGCATGCGTAGTCCGCGCTGCGGCGGAATCCGTCGAAGTAGAACGTGTCTTTTTGTCTCGCCATGATGGGTGGATTCCTTTCTAGAACACGACCATGAACAGTTTGGCCATTACGAAGCTGATGAGACCGCAACCAGGGAAGGTGAACACCCAGGTGAGCATCATGTCGCGCACCACGCCGAAGTTGATGGCGGAGAGGCGGCGTACCGCGCCCACGCCCATGATGGCGCTGGTCTTGGTGTGCGTGGTGGAGACGGGGATGCCGAGCACGGTCATGACGAGCAGGCACAGCGCGCTTGACAGATCGGCCGAGAAGCCTTGGTATTTCTCGAGTTTCACCATGTCCTGGCCCACGGATTTGATGATGCGTTCACCGCCGACGGACGTGCCCACGCCCATGATGGTGCTGCACAGAATCATGAGCCAGATCGGAATCATCACACCGGTCACGCTGGGTTGGCCATTGCAGAACGCCATGCCGAGGAACAGCACGCCGATGAACTTCTGGCCGTCCTGCGCGCCGTGCATGAAGCTCATGGCCGCCGCGCCCACGATCTGCGCGTAGGTGAAGAACCCGTTGGTGCGGCGGCGGTCCATGCCAGCGCAAATCAGGGTCACGGCCTTGCATACCAACCAGCCGACGGCGAAGCCGAACAGGAGGCTTGCGACCAGACCGTAGAGCACCTTGACCCATTCTCCCATGTTGATGCCGCCGATGCCGCCTTGGATGGCGATGGCCGCTCCGGACAGGCCGGCGATCAGGCTGTGGCTTTCGGAGGTGGGTATGCCGAGCAGCGAGGCGCCCACGCTGTATACGACGATGGAGAACAGCGCCGCGCATAGGGCGATGAGCGCCGCGTTCGTGTCGCCGCCGAAATCGACCATGTTGCTGATGGTGGAGGCCACGGAGGCGTTGAGCTGCGTCATGATGAAGACGCCGAGGAAGTTGAAGATGGCCGCCATGATGACGGCGGAGCGTACGCGCATGCATCGTGTGGTCACGCAGGTGGCGATGGCGTTGGGTGCGTCGGTCCAGCCGTTGACGAAGATGACTCCCAGCGTCAGCAACGTTGTGACGGTCAGAGCCGGGTTGGAAAGCACTTGTTGGAGGAAATGCGCCAGTGAGACGTCCAAGGGGAATTAACACCTTCTTCTTCGGGGGCGGAAGCCGTCACACTGATTGTAACGGAAGAATGGCTACGTAGTTCCCATGGCGCGCGGGTTTTATGGTGTTGTTATGCTATTGCGGCCTGTCAGCAGCAACAACTGGTATTGGGGTGGAGACGGTCGTATTCCTCGCGGGCGCGAATGAATTCGACCTCGCTCATCGGTGTTTCGCCGGGATGCTCGGCCGCGAAATGCTCAAGATAATGGTCGTAGCGGGCCTCGCCGCTGATCTCACGCAGATACCAGACGATGCCGTGCCATACGGCAACGAGTTTGCCGAGCATTTTGTCTCCTTTCGCTGATTATTGGCTCCCCTTGAAAAAAGGGGAGCCAATGACGCACTACGCTGCAACCTGCCCGTTCCGCACAAGCTCATGCAGCTTGGCGCTGTATTCGCGCTGCACCTTCTTCTCAAGCGCGGTGGCGACCAGGCTGGAGGGCGCGAACCACTGGGATTCCACGAACGGCTCCTCGGACGTCGTTTCGGCACCGTACTTGCCAGCGGCGAACGTGCGCGCCACGACCACGATGCCGACTACCACGAAGACGCCCATCATGACCAGGAAGAACACGGAGAGCACGCCGTCCAGATACGCGTTGGACAGCGCGGCCTTGGCGTTGGTCAGCGCCTCGCCGGTCAGCTCGCCGGAGTCGATCTGCGCCTGATACTTGGAGGCGGTGGTGAAGTAGCTCAGCGGCCCGAAGATCTTCTGGAAGTCGGCGGTGAAGGTCACGGCGATGTCCCACACGAGCGGTACCACCGGTATCCACAGGTGCTTCCAGTAGCCCATCTTGGCCACACACACGGTGATCAGCACGAAGCAGGCGGCGGCGAGCAGCTGGTTGGAGATGCCGAAGATAGGCACCATCGCGTTGATGCCGCCGTTCGCGTCGGACACGCCCATCCACAGCAGTCCGCCCCACAGCGCGGTGGCGATCAGCGTGGTGATGATGTTGCCGGGCTTCCAGGTCGGGTCGGCGAACTTCTTGAGCTTGCGCACGTTGCCGAGCATTTCGCCGATCTGGTAGCGGGCCACGCGGGTGCCGTTGTCCACGGTGGTCAGGATGAACAGGGCTTCGAACATGATGGCGAAGTGGTACCAGAAGGCCATCGAGTCGTGGCCGCCCAGGTAGGACTTGAGGAAGTTGGCCATGCCCATGGCGAACGTGGTGGCGCCACCGGTGCGGGAGACGATGGAGGTCTCGCCGATGTCGGCGGCGGCCTGCTCAAGCGCCGCGGCGCCTTCGTAGGTCTTGGCCGCGCCGTTCTCGTCCACGGAATCCCAGGTGACCTGCATCTGGTTGCCTTCGATGTCGGAGACCTTCATCGACTCCACGGCCTTGACGGCGGCATCGGCCTGTTCGCCCGGCGTGGAGGTGGCGGAGATGCTCACGCCGGATGCGGCGGTGATCTGTGCGGCGGACATGTTGGTGGAGAAGTACACGCCCTGCGAGATGGTGATCGCGGCGATCAGCGCGATGACGGCGGTGAACGATTCGACGAGCATCGAACCGTAGCCGATCATGCGAATCTGGTTCTCCTTCTCCACGGCCTTCGGGGTCAGGCCGGAGCTCACCGCGCCGTGGAAGCCGGAGAGAGCGCCGCAGGCGATGGTGATGAACAGGAACGGGAATAGGTTGCCGGAGAAGGTCGGGCCGGTGGAGGTGGAGGCCAGTTCGGTCAGACCCGGCACCTTGACGGACGGGTTGGCGATGATGATGCCGATGACGAGCAGCACGAGCGTGCCGATCTTCATCAGCGTGGACAGGTAGTCGCGCGGGGTGACGAGCAGCCAGTGCGGCAGCGCGGCGGCGGCGAACGAGTAGATCACCAGGGCGATGACGAGCTGCTTGGCGTCCAGTGTGAACACGGCGGCCACGGCCGGGATAGAGGCGATCCATCCGCCGGCGACGATGTCGAGCACGAGCAGCACGAAACCGAGCAGCGTGGTCTCAATGACACGGCCGGGGCGCAGGAAACGCTGGTAGCAGCCCATGATCAGGGCGATCGGGATGGTCATACCGATGGAGAACACGGCCCACGGCGAGGCGGCCATGGCCTTGATGGCCACGAGCGCCAGGAATGCCATGGCGATGGCGGTCATCACCACGAGGAAGATGGATAGGATCATACCGCCGAACTTACCCATTTCATCAGTGTCCATCTGGCCCAGAGAGCGACCGCGGCGCTTGGCGGAGATCCACAGCACCAGCATGTCCTGCACGGCGCCGGCGAAAATCACGCCGAGGATGATCCACAGAGTGGAGGGCAGGTAGCCCATCTGCGCGGCCAGGATCGGGCCGACGAGCGGTCCGGCGCCGGAGATGCCGGCAAAGTGCTGGCCGAAGAGCACGCGGCGGTCGGTGCGTTCGAAGTTCGCGCCGTCATGCACGCGCTCGGCCGGGGTGGCGTTCGCGTCGTCGGTGCGCATGATCTTGATCTGGATGTAATAGGCATAGAAGCGGTAGGCGATGGCGTAGGAGCTCAGCGCCACGACCAGGAACCAGATGGCGGAGATCCGCTCACCGCGCGAGACGGCCAGAATCGCCCATCCGCAGGCACATACGATGGCGATGGCGGCCCACAGCAGGGCCTTCTTCCATGTCCATACCATTTTGGGACGCACGCCTACGGGCAGTCCCTTCGAATTGCGAATCACACGTTCGGCTTCGTCCGGCGTGTAATCGTCCTTGAATTCCAACTTGCCAGGTGCCGGGGCCTGGGCTGCGGCGGTGGTCATAATAACCCTCTGTTCCTCTTCAATAACCTTTGCGGGAAAGGTTCTCTTCATTGCGACCCTTTTGGGGTATCTCTCGTCTGCTTATGGCACTGGTTGGAAGCGTAGCCACGGCATGTCGCGCCTCAGGAAAATGTCCCAATATGTGAGCTTGGCCACATGTTCACGGACTGCGTTTCATGCCGATTACCCGGGATTCGCACCGCGATGTGCGAAAATGGACACGGTGTCAATCAGGAGGTGCACAGTGGTTGTAAGCATGGATTCGAGCCGCACAATGCCCGATTGGGTGAAGTACGGGGTGTTCTGGCACGTGTATCCGCTGGGCTTCTGCGGTGCCGATATCAGGCCCGCCGGCCCGCGCCAGTTCCATGGCCGCGGCCTTGACGCGATAATTCCCTGGCTGGAGTACGTGCGCGATCTAGGCGCGTCCGGCCTGCTGCTGGGTCCGGTGTTCGAGTCGGCGACGCATGGATACGACACGCTCGACCATATGCATATCGATGTGCGATTGGGCGGGGATGCCGCGTTCGATCAGCTTGTCGCGGCCTGCCGGGACATGGGATTGCAGGTGATGCTGGATGGCGTGTTCAATCACGTGAGCCGCAATCATCCGGCCGTTCAGGCGGCGCTTGACGAGACCGCCGGACGCTTGAATCCGGCCGACAACCCGTGGCATGGTCTGGTCCGCGCGCATGTCGGTGATAATGGCGAACCCGCTTTGGATGTGTTCGAGGGGCACGGGGATCTGGTGGCGCTGGACCATTCGGCTGACGAGACCGTTGACTATGTGGTCCATGTGATGAGCCATTGGCTGGATCGCGGAGCCGCCGGCTGGCGCCTCGACGCCGCGTATGCCGTGCCGAGCCCGTTCTGGGCGCGCGTGTTGCCGCAAGTCAAAGCCGCACACCCGTATTCGTGGATTTTCGGCGAGGTGATCCATGGCGATTACCCGCGCATCATCGAGGAATCCACGATGGATTCGATCACGCAATACGAGCTATGGAAGTCGATCCAGCATGCGCTGGAGACGGAGAACTTCTTCGAGCTGGATTGGAACTTGAAGCGGCACAACGCGTTCCTGGATTCCTTCGTGCCGCAGACGTTCATCGGCAACCATGACGTGACGCGTATCGCATCGCAGATTGGCCCGGCCAAGGCGGCGTTGGCATTGGCGGTGCTCATGACGGTCGGCGGCGTACCAAGCATCTATTACGGCGACGAACAGGGCTATGTGGGCGTCAAGCAGGAGCGTTTCGGCGGCGATGACGACGTACGCCCGAAGTTCCCCGACTCCCCTGCCGAACTGTCCACGCTGGGAGAGCCGACATACCGGCTGCATCAGGCGCTGATCGCGCTGCGCCGTCGCAACCCATGGCTGCTGGATGCGCGTACCGAGGCCGTGAAGCTGGAAAACAAGCACTTCGTCTATCGTTCGACGAGCGCCGACGCCCAGCATTCCCTGACCGTGGACCTCAACATCGAGCAATCCCCCACTTTCACCATCCGCAACGCCGATGGCAGTACAGCGTATCAATACTGAGCTCCCTCATCAGAGGGAGCTAACTCATTCACCTCTGAATGCCTCGGATCAGCAGGTCGAGCAGGTAACCGTACGACCGGTCGACCCGCTCGCGGCCGCGTGTGCGGGGTTGTGCGGAACGCAGTTCGAATTGGATGAACCCGTGTATGGACACCCAGATGGAGGATGCGATTAGATGGGGGTCATCGCCGCGGAATACAGATGCTGCCTGGCCGTATCGAATGATCTGCGTGATGGCGTCCAGGCAGTGCTGGGCCGAGTCCGACGCCTGCCCCATCCAGACCAGCGCGTAAATGCCGGGGGCGTCCAGCGCGTGTTCACGGTAGATTATGCCCGCCCTGCGCAGGCGCAGCACGGGGTCGGATTCGTCAATGGCGATGAGCTGTTCGCGCAGATCGGTGAAGTATGTGTCGATGAGCGCATCGCACACCGCCTGCTTGCCGCCGATGTGCTGGTAGATGCTGGTGGGCGACACATCGGCCTGTGCGGACAGCGCACGGATGGTCAGACCATCCACACCGTCCCGTTCCACGATCCGCCTTGCCGCGTCAAGGATTCTCCCGTGGATTTCAAGGGTGGGCGTGCGTTTGGATCGGGGCTGCGATTGCGTCATATCCGTTATTCTAGGGTGCGTACAGGCCATTACCGCCGTTTCGGCATGGCCACGATCACAACGACTGCGGCGATAAGTGCAATCGTCATGGCCGCTAGGCAGGCGAACAGGCATCCGCATCGCAAACACCGGCCTATAACACAATCAGGCCCGACGACCATCAAAGGTCGTCGGGCCTGATTCATACGCGCTGTCGGACTAACGGCGTCCAGACTTCATACGGAATGGCGCATTGTGGCGATTCTTCTTGGAATGACGGCGGTTCGGGCCTTCCGTGTTGCCGTATTTGGCGATCATGCGGCGTTCGTGACGCTTGGCACCTTCTGAACGCTCGTCGCGTACGATGCGGTTCTCGTTCTTGCGATGGATGCGCTTGCCGCCTTCGCCCTGACGGGTGTTGCGCATGGACTGTCTGCGGCCGTCATGGGAGCGCTCGTCATAGGAGAAGCCGTAATCCTCGTGGCTGCGTTCATTGCGGCGAGGCTTGCGCGGACGCTCGAAATCGCGGGAATCGGACCGTTCGAAATCACGGCCCGCATTGTGCCTGCGGCTGCCGAAATCATCGTTGCGACCGTATCCGGCCCTGTCGCGCTTATCGAACTTGTCGCCCTTGCCGTACCGATCATTGCGACGGTTCTTGCCGTGCTGGTCGCGGCCATTGTCCTGACGCTCGTCGTACCGGTTCTTGCCGTATCCGTCGCGACGGTCGCCCTTGCGGCGCTCCTCGCGGCGGTCATCGCCATGCTCGAACAGATAGTCGCGGCGCTCGGCCTCGGGGTTGCTCATGCCTGCACGGCGTTCCGCACGGTTGCGGTTCTTCTTCACGGCCTTCTTGCTGGCCTTGTCGCCGTGCTTGCGCTGCGGCTCGCCTTCGGCAACAAACTCGCCGCCTGCGTTCTCGTGCTGGAACTCGGTCTCGGCAACGTTCTGCTCGTCACGGTTGCGATTGCGATTGTGCTTGCGCTTGCCGCCGCGGCCGGACTCGTCGCCCGCCGCGTTCTTGGCGCCCCTGTTCTTGCCCTTGCGCGGGTTGCCCACGGGCTGCGACTTGTCGAGGCTCCAACCATCCACGCGCTCGGCGCGGTCGCCCACAAGCTCAAGCACTTCGGGCGAATCGTGGGTCACTTCGATCATCTTGGTCTTGATGCCGGCCTGGTTCAGCAAGCGGCGCGTCTCGCGGCGCTGCTCGGGCAGCACGAGGGTGACCACGTCGCCCGCCTTGCCGGCGCGGGCGGTACGACCGGAGCGGTGCACAAAGGACTTCGGGTCGGCCGGCGGCTCGACCTGCACCACGAGCTCCACGCCGCCGACGTCTATGCCACGGGCGGCCACGTCGGTGGCCACCATGACACGCACATCGCCGGAATCGAACGCAGCGAGGTTGCGATCGCGCTGGTTCTGGTTCAGGTTGCCGTGCAGCTCGGCGGCCGGAATGCCGTTCTGCGTCAGGTTCTTGGCGAGCTTCTTGGCCTGGAACTTGGTGCGGGTGAACAGGATGCGGCGGCCTTCGCCCGAGGCGAGCATGCGCACGAGTTCGTGCTTGTCGCCGCGCGTGGTTTCGAACACGTGGTGGGTCATCAGGTCGGGTTCGGCGGTGGCCGAATCGACCTCGTGCACCTTGGGATCGTGCAGGAAGGTGTTCACCACTTCATCCACGCCGTGATCGAGCGTGGCGGAGAACAGCATGTGCTGGGCGTCGGGCGAAATCTGCTCAAGCAGTCGCTTGACCGGTGGCAGGAAGCCCATATCGGCCATTTCGTCGGCCTCATCGATGACCACGACTTCGACGGACGAGAGCGTGAGCGCCTGCTGGCGCAGCAGGTCCTCAAGGCGGCCCGGGCAGGCGACCACGATATCGGCGCCGGCCTTCAGATCGCGGATCTGGTGGATGTACTTGACGCCGCCGTACACCGTGGTGGTGTTCATGCCGAACGTGTGGGCCAGCGGCATCAGCACGTCGTTGATCTGGTTCGCGAGCTCACGGGTGGGGGCCAGCACCAGGCCGCGCGGGTGCGGTAGGAAGTCGTCGGCGCGGCGCTCTTCCAAGCTGGCCTTCTTGCGGCGCTTGATTTCCTTGCGGAACTCCTCCATCGCGATTTCGCCGAACGAATCGTAGGAACCGAGGCGGGTGACCAGCGGAATGGAGAATGCGAGGGTTTTGCCGGAGCCGGTGCGACCTCGGCCGAGAATGTCGCGGCCGGCCAGTGAATCGGGCAGGGTGTCGGCCTGAATGGGGAATGCGGTCTTCTTGTCATCTGCCGCAAGCACGCGCACCAGCGGTCCGGGTACGCCAAGTTCGCCAAAGGTAAGGGGGCGGGATTCCGCGCTGTCGTTCATCTGGAAATCAGCGGAATCGTCACGATCATCGAAATTATTACGGGGCACAGTGGCCTTTCATGTCAAAGGTTACGCAAATTACGCAAGCTTTCCGAGCTTAGCGTAAGCCCCCTACTTTGCTTGGTGCTCGCCACACTGTCATCCCACTCTTTACTTATGACCCCATGGGGCGGTAACTCGCCCATGGGGCGGCAACTTGCCCATGGGGCGGTTTGAAGAAATTGTGAAACCGCAGAATAAAGCCATTTTCACCTACCGCCCCATGAGGGTTTTACCACCCCATGGGATATTTGCCGCCCCATGGGTTTTACCACCACGTAAGGCGAGCACCGCTCCATGGAACACGCAAATGGCCCCCACCCGTGAAGGTAGGGGCCATTGTGCAAAAGGGCTGAGCCAAGATACAGCCCAGTAGCCCTAAAACACACTACAAAATATCCGGATCGTCTTTGGCAATAGTGCCGGTTGCCTTGCCAATGGCCTTCAGGCCGTGGTAGGCCACAAGAATCACGATCGTGCCAATGGCAATGCCGTTGAAGGAAATGCCACCAACAGTGAACGCGAATTGGCCGATGGCAATGATCATGGTGATGGCTGCCACCATGATATTCAGCGGCTTGTCGAAGTTGACCTTGTTCTCCACCCAGATGCGGATACCGATCATGCCGATCATGCCATACAGCAGCGTGGTCACGCCACCGAGCACGCCGGCGGGGATCGTGTTGATCACGGCACCGAACTTCGGGCACAGGCTCAGGATCAGGGCAAAGGCGGCGGCGCACCAGTAGGCGGCGGTGGAGTACACCTTGGTGGCGGCCATCACACCGATGTTCTCGCCGTAGGTGGTGGTGCCGGAGCCGCCGCCGAAGCCGGCGAGCGTGGTGCCCAGGCCGTCGGCCATGAGGGCGGTGCCGATCTGATTGTCGTAGTCGCGGCCGGTCATTTGGGCCACGGACTTGACATGGCCAACGTTCTCAGCCACAAGCACAAGCACAACAGGGATGAACATGGGAAGGATGGAGAAATCGGCCTGCGGCAGGTGGAACTTCGGGAAGCCGATCCATGCGGCGTCGCCGATGGCGGAGAAGTCGACCTGACCACGGATGCAGGCATATACATAGCCGATGATCACGCCGACCAAAATATTGAGGCGACCCAGCAAGCCCTTGAACAGCACAGCCACGAGCAGCACGGCCAACAGGGTAACCAGTGCGGTGTCGGGCGCGGCTTGGAAGTTGGTCCACACGGAAGGTGCCAGATTGAAGCCGATGATGGCCACGATCGCGCCGTTGACCACGGGCGGCATGATGATGTCGATCCATTTGGAGCCGGCGTAATGCACGAGCACGCCAACCAGGGCCAGCAGAATACCGGTGACCATGATGCCGAAGCTGGCGACCGCAATGCCCTTGTTGGCGGTGGTGACCGCGGTGATCGGTGCAATGAAGCCGAAGGACGAGCCCAAATAGCTCGGCAGCACGTTCCTGTTGATCAGCAGAAACAGTGCGGTGGACATAGCCGTGAAGAACAGGGTGGTGGACGGGTCGAAGCCCGTCAGAATCGGCACCAGGAAGGTGGCACCGAACATGGCGATGACGTGCTGTGCGCCGATACCGGCGGTGCGCACCCAAGTCAGACGTTCATCGGGCTCGACTACCTCGCCGGGCGCCAGCGTCTTGCCGTCGCCATGCAATTGCCATTGGAAGATATTGGACATTACTACTCTCCTCGCTCTCGCTTGGGGCACGGCATTCACAACCAGCCGCACCACGCACCATTCTAGCTCACGAAGATTTTGTGAAGTCTCTCTTCCGGGAAAGGCTATTTGCCGTAATACTCCAGCAGGTGTGGGTCGACGGCCTGCACCACATCCACCAAATCGCCATTGGAGAGATACGGGCGCTTGAATTCGCGCCACGGCTCCACCTTGACCTCCCAGCGGCCGGTCGTCTCGTCGAGCACGGGCCGGGCGGTCTGCTCCCAGCGCACACGCTTGGAGGTGCGGCCGGTTTCCGGGTCGCGGCGTGTATAGTGCAGGCAGGTGCAGTTGGTGATCTTCCAGTCGTCCGAATCGGCGCGATGCAGGAATTCCTCGTCGGCCAAATCCGAGTCGGCGCGATGCAGGAATTCCTCGTCGGCCAGATCCTCGATGGTGAGCATCAGGGCGAGCATGAAGTCGCCGTGCGTGACCATGACCACGGACTCCGAGTCGGATTTGCGGCTCAACGAGGTCAGGATGTTATGCACGCGGTCCTCGGCCACGTCGGCGATGGATTCGCCCGCCGGCGGCCGCCAGTACAACGGGTCGGTGTTCTTGAAGTTCCAGTTGCGGGCGTAGTTGGTTTTGAACTCGTCCTTGGTGATGGTGTTGATCTCGCCCCAAGAGCGTTCGCGCAGCACACGGTTCTCCTCCCACTTGGCTTTGGGCAAGGCCATGGTGGCCGCGGTCTCGCGGGTGCGCACATACGGCGAGACCATGTAGCGGTCGAACAGCTGCTGCTGGCTGACGAGCCAGCGTCCGATGCAGTCGGCCTGCTTGCGGCCGGTGGCGGTGAGCCGCCATGAGCGGTCGGGCACGGTGACGTTGTCCTGCGTGTACAGGGAGTCGTCGCCCTGTTCGCCCGCTTGGACGATGACGTTCGCCTCGGATTCGCCATGTCGGATTACGTAAAGATCGAGCGGCATGCTCATCTGTGCTCCTCCTTCGTTGTCGGTGACGCTTCGTTGTTCCGCGCCGTCCGCTATTTCACCCGCGTTATGGTGTTCCCTTTGACCATGAACGCACGACGGGCCATATCGATCATCGGCTGGTCGAACCTCGAGTCGGTGTAGAACTCGTCGACGACGGCGTCCGGACCGTACAGCTCGCGGAATCGTCTGGCCTTGTTGGTGTTGAAGTTGAGATACGTGACCTTCATCGTCTCCATATCGACCTTGCTGGCCACGAGGTTCCGCACGCCGAGTCTGCGGCATGCCTCCCCCACCGTCAGGTCGAAGGACGCGGTGAGGATCACGTCATTCGGTTCGGGCTGGTACCAGGGCTTGATGCGCGGGTAGTTCCGATCCCAGAAATCGTTCACGAGCTGTTCGACGCTCGCCACACGCCGGGAATGGTTCAGTTCCGTGAGATAGCCTTCGGCCATCCTGCCCACGCCGTATTCCATCTGCTCAAGCGTGGCCTGCCCGAGTTTGTATTTGACCGCGTACCGCAGCACGGGTGCGATGAAGCGGAACACCTTCGGATCGTGTCGGGCGGAATACAGGTACAGGTCGAACAGGCTTTCGCCGTCGTAGATGGTTCCGTCAAAATCGAATACGCGCATACCTTCTGCTTCTACTCTGCTGTTCCTTGTTCAAGGCTAATCATGGCAGGCCGGCAAAAGCGCGAATATGCGGTGAATTTCACATGAACACTGTTTTTTGGGGGGGCTTCCCGGCGGTCATCGTCCCCGGTCCGGCACCGCTCCGGCACGCCTGCGCGTCTGGCCGAACAGATAGACGCCGATGGGCAGGGTCAGCACGCCGCCGATGACGAACACCAGCGAAATCGGGATCATGTCGGCCAGAGGCGCGAAGACCAGCATGCCCAGCGGCATGCCAAGCGTGCTGAGCGTGGTGTCGAGACCAAAGACGCGGCCGACCACATTCTCATCGGACTCGGTTTGCATGATGGTACGCATCGGACCCACGCAGATGGCGGAGGCGACACCATTCGCCACGTCGACAAACAGGTACACCAGCAGATTGGGCGCGACCCCGAGACCCATCACGGTCACGCCGACCAAGGTGACGCCGAACGCGACCATGCGCATGTTGTCGCGCACGACCTTGGCCCCGACGGTGGACA
>PPYF01222232.1_pt1 | contig 15450 bp, 27 predicted proteins | sample 1559871 | NCBI WGS metagenome assembly PPYF01 (sample SAMN08240021, study PRJNA423297) | Human gut metagenome, whole genome shotgun sequencing project. | reverse complement strand
AGAGATTGATGGACATCATCGATCCGACAGACAAGACTGTTGACGCTCTGATGAAGCTCGACCTGCCTGCCGGCGTGGACGTTGAAATCAAAGTCCAGTAATAAGGTTGACTAAATTAAACAGGCCCTTTGAATGAAAGTTCTAAGGGCCCGTTTTTTACCCAAGAGAAAAGCGCTCGGGAATTGAAGTTCCCTGAGCGCTTTTTGCAATTTGAAGTCTTTATTTTTGTTTGAGATCGGCAAAGGCAATCTTGCCCTTCGGCGGAATGATGTCGACTGTCATATCTTTGTCGATGATATTGACGATCTTGGACGCCGAATTGGTCATAGCGACATGCTTGAGGTCTTCGGAGAGTAATACGGCTTTCAGATCCGGATGCTTCTGAAGATACTCAATTGCGCCGGACCAGCCCATGACGAAGAGGGCAGTGCACAAAGCGTCAGCTTTAGCTGAATTGTCATCAATGATCGTCACTGAAGATAAAGTGGCGGGAACGGGTTTGCCGGTTTTCGGATTCAGGATGTGATGGTATTTAACGCCGTCTTTAATGAAGAACTTTTCATAGTCGCCTGAGGTGACGACTGAAGTGTCCTTTAAGGGGACGACCGCGAAATATTCACCTCTTTCTTTATCGGGCCTTTGGAGACCGATAGACCAAGGTTTGTCCGAACCGTTGGTTCCGGAACCGATGACATTGCCGCCGAGACTCACCAGAGAGTCTCCGCATCCGCCTTGCTTGAGTTTATTAATGACCTTGTCAGCGATATAGCCCTTGCCGATGGCGCCGAAAGCGACGGACTGCTTCTTACCGATCTTGCCGAAATATCTGCCGTTTTCCTTTTTAGCGTCGATCAGGTTGTAGTCGACATTAATTAAAGCTCTTTTGATTTCAGCTTCACTCGGGACGCGGTGTTCGGGCTGATCCACACTCCAAAGTTTTACCAATGCGCCGACCGTCGGATCGAAAGTTCCGTGTGTGAGTGCGGCGATCGTTTTAGAACCGTTTAACACCTCAAAGGTTTCCGGTTCAATTTGAATCCATTCGCCGGGGTGCTGATTCAATCGCGTGACATCGCTGTCCGGATCGTAGGCAGAGAGGATGTATTCAAGGCGGCGTGTTTCATCATTCAGGATCTTGTAGCAGGCTTCAGCTTTCTCTTTACTGTCGACCTTAAATTGGCCGTTAATTAACGTTCCGATCGCAAACGTATCCACGCTGTATACGTCGGAAGCTGTTGCTGGACCCGCTGTAAAGGCGAGCGCGGCAATCAGAGAAAGAATGATCTTTTTAGATTGCATTTTCTTATAAAGATGAAACGGATAAATAAGTTAGTAATTGTAAAGATTATATTTCCGGCTCTTTAAAACTTCGGCTCAAAGAGGAGCTGAAGAGAAGCGAAATGGAGATGGACCGGATCATTAGGATGCGCATTGCCCGAAGAGACGGGCTTCGCGCCGATTCGCCGCAAGAACAGCAGGGCGGCGAACGGGGTGCGGAAATTAAGGTATCAAATTATTAAAGATCTTGTCAAACCTTTACGGAGGATTCGGGCGAAGAGAGGAAAAAAGGTCAAGACGGACCTAATTAGAAGAATATTTAGTCACCTTACAATTGATAACTCTATGAATTGAAGGAGAATATTTGCTTTTTTGAACATCACGATGTACAATGCGTGCCTTTCGTGGTCACCGCTATTCTTTTTCGGTGACTTTTTCTAACTTGTCCAGGCCAATCGCAGCCTGGGTGGAGATAATAATGAGTGAGAAGCTCGGCCTCGTCGGTCGCAAGATCGGCATGACGCGCATCTTTACCGAAGATGGTGTTTCCATTCCGGTAACCGTGCTCGAAGTGTCGAACAACCGCATTACACAGGTAAAAACGGTTGAGACTGACGGCTACAATGCAGTGCAAGTCGCCTTCGGCTCCAAAAAGCCGTCGCGTGTGAGCAAGCCTCTTAAAGGCCAGTTTGAAAAAGCTGGTGTCGAAGCAGGCTCCATGCTCAAAGAATTCCATGTTGAAGAAGACAAGATCGGCGAAATGAAAGTCGGTCAGACTCTTTCCATCGATATGTTCTCCGAAGGTCAGAAAGTTGACGTTACGGGTACAACAATCGGTAAGGGTTTTGCCGGCGCAATCAAGCGTCATCACTTCTCTTCCAACCGCGCCAGCCACGGTAACTCCGTGTCTACAAACGCCCCCGGTTCTATCGGTAACCGTCAGGATCCGGGCCGTGTTTTCCCTGGCAAGCGTATGGCCGGTCACCTCGGTGATGTCCAGCGCACAACTCAGAACTTGGTTATCGCCCGTGTGGACGCCGATCGTCAATTGATCCTGGTCCGCGGAGCCGTTCCCGGCTGCGCCAACGGCGAAGTAATCATCCGTCCGGCTGTTAAGGCCAAAGCCTAAGGAGCGATTTATGGAACTGAAAGTCGTAAACGATCAGGGCCAGCAGACCGCAACCCTTGCGGCTGCCGACACCGTTTTCGGTCGTGAATACAATGAAGCACTGGTTCACCAGATCGTTGTTGCTTATCAAGCCAACGCTCGTCTCGGAACCCGTGCACAGCTGACTCGTGAAGCTGTTCACCACTCTACACGCAAACCCTGGCGCCAGAAAGGCACAGGCCGTGCACGTGCCGGTATGTCTTCCTCTCCGGTATGGCGCGGAGGCGGCAGAGCTTTCCCCAACACACCCGATGAAAACTTCACACAGAAAGTTAACAAGAAGATGATGCGCGGCGCTATGGCCTGCATTCTCTCCAAGTTAGCTATCGACGGTCGTCTCGTCGTTGTGGAGAACATTGACGTTGACACACCCAAGACTAAGAACTTTGCTAACAAGCTCAAAGCCATGGGTCTGAACAGCGCTCTTATCATCACTGACGAAATCAGCGAAAATCTGGATCTCGCCAGCCGCAACCTGAAGAACGTTTGGGTTGTCGAGCCGCGTTATGCTGATCCGGTCTCCCTGGTTCACTTTGATTCCGTTGTTGTTACTAAAGCAGCAATCAGCAAACTTGAGGAGATGTGGGGATGAGCCAAGATTTCCTTTACAAAGCAATCCTCGGTTCTATCGTCTCTGAAAAGAGCACCAGAATCGGTGAAAAGAACAATCAGTACGTCTTCCGTGTAGTTCCCGAAGCTACCAAAGAAGATGTGAAAGCCGCCGTTGAATTACTTTTCAAAGTGAAGGTCAAAGGCGTCCAAATGCTGAACCTTAAGGGCAAACAGAAACGCAACGGTCGTTTCCCCGGCAAACGCAATGACGTTCGCAAGGCCTATGTTTGCTTGGAAGAAGGTCAGGAAATTAACTTCGCAGAGGTGAAGTAATGGCTCTGATTAAACTGAAACCTACATCTGCCGGTCGTCGTCACGCCGTTAAGGTTGTGAACCCGGAACTGCACAAAGGCAAACCTTTTGCAGCCCTCGTAGAAAAGAAGAACCGCGGATCCGGTCGTAACAACTTCGGCCGTATCACTGTTCGCCATCAAGGCGGCGGCCACAAGAAGGCCTACCGTATCATCGACTTCAAGCGCGATAAAGACGGTATTCCCGCTATTGTTGAGCGTCTCGAATACGATCCGAACCGCTCCGCCAACATCGCTCTTGTCCTCTATAAGGACGGCGAACGCCGCTACATCATCGCTCCGAAGGGCCTGAAAGCCGGCGATGAAATCATGAGCGGTCAGGAAGCTCCGATCAAAATCGGTAATGCTCTTCCCCTGCGCAACATTCCCGTCGGCTCCACGATTCACAACATCGAAATGAAGCCCGGTAAAGGTGCTCAGATGGTTCGTGCCGCCGGTGCATTCGCTCAGCTGCTTGCTCGCGAAGGTGCTTACGCTCAGATCCGTCTGCGTTCCGGTGAAGTTCGCCGCATTCTAATCGAATGCCGTGCAACGATCGGTACCGTCGGTAATGAAGAAAACAGTCTGCGTGAACTCGGAAAAGCCGGTGCCAAGCGTTGGCGCGGTATTCGTCCGACCGTCCGCGGCGTTGTGATGAACCCTGTTGACCATCCGCACGGTGGTGGTGAAGGTCGTACCGGTACCGGTCGCGCTCCTGTCACACCTTGGGGCCAGCTCACCAAGGGTTATCGTACTCGTAACAACAAGCGCACCGACAACATGATCGTGTCGCGTCGCTATCGCAAGTAAGGGGGCCTGAATGTCTCGTTCGCTTAAGAAGGGACCGTTCGTTGACGGATCCTTACTGAAGAAAGTCGAAGCCGCTCAAGCTAGCCGTGACAAGCGTCCTATCAAGACCTGGTCTCGTCGCTCGACAATTCTTCCTGAATTTATCGGTTTAACAATTGCCGTCCACAACGGACGTCAGCATGTGCCGGTTTTTATCAATGAAAACATGGTTGGCCATAAGCTGGGTGAATTTGCATTGACCCGTACTTTCAAAGGCCACGCAGCTGATAAGAAGGCTGCTCCAGCTAAGAGGTAATAACAATGGAAACCACAGCAATCGTACGTGGAGTTCGCCTCTCGGCTCAGAAAGGCCGTTTGGTTGCGGATCTTGTCCGCGGTAAGCCCGTTGACAAGGCCCTGAACATTCTTTCTTTCACGCAGAAGAAAGCTGCCGGCATCATCCGCAAAGCTCTCGATTCTGCTATTGCCAATGCCGAACACAACAACGGTGCAGACATTGACGAACTCCGTGTGACTTCTATCTATGTTGAGAAAGCCACGACTCTCCGTCGTTTCTCTGCAAGAGCAAAAGGCCGCGGTGCCCGTATCGGTAAACAGACTTGCCACATCTACGTGACGGTCGGTGATACCCCGGCGAAGAAATAATAGGTGACCCATGGGACAGAAAATTAATCCGACAGGCTTTCGCCTTCCCGTAACACACGACTGGACTTCCCGTTGGTATGCTACTGGCCGCGATTTTGCCCGCACATTGGCTGAAGACCTCAAAGTTCGCGATTACCTGGGCAAAAAGCTCAAGAACGCCTCTGTAGGTCGTATTCTTATCGAGCGTCCCGCTAAGAACGCTCGCATCACAATTTTCTCCGCTCGTCCGGGCGTTGTGATCGGTAAGAAAGGTGAAGACATTGAAGTTCTGAAGGCCGAACTCCAGAAATTGATGGGCGTTCCCGTCCATGTCAATATCGAAGAGATCCGCCGTCCTGACCTCGATGCTCAGCTCATCGCCGACAGCATCACTCAGCAGCTCGAAAAACGTATTATGTTCCGTCGCGCTATGAAGCGTGCCATGCAGAACGCAATGCGTCAGGGCGCTCTTGGTATCAAGATCATGTCCTCCGGCCGTTTGAACGGTGCTGAAATCGCCCGTACCGAATGGTATCGTGAAGGTCGTGTACCTCTGCATACTCTTCGTGCCGACATCGACTACGGCTTCTCTGAAGCTCAGACAACTTACGGCATCATCGGCGTTAAGGTTTGGGTTTACAAAGGCGACAACACCGGTAAGGATGTTGCTGCCGAAGCTCCGGCCGAACGCGAAGACCGCCGCAACCGTCGTCCCGGCAAGCCGGCCAACCGCCGTCCTCGCAAGCAGGCCGACGGCGCTGAAGGCAAGCAGGCTCGCGCTCCGCGCAAACCCGCTCCCGCAGCCGCTGCTAAGGAAGGAGAATAAACATGCTTCAACCAAACAGAACTAAGTACCGTAAGGACCAGAAAGGCCGTAACTACGGTCTGGCCCAGAGAGGTGCTAAGGTTTCTTTCGGCCAGTTCGGTCTGAAAGTTACAGAACGCGGTCGTCTGACAGCTCGTCAGATCGAAGCTGCCCGTCGTGCGATCACTCGTCACATCAAGCGCGGCGGCCGTGTATGGATCCGCGTCTTCCCGGACAAACCCATTTCCTCCAAACCGGCTGAAGTCCGTATGGGTAATGGTAAAGGCAATCCCGAATTCTGGGTTGCTCTGGTTCAGCCGGGCCGCGTCATTTATGAACTTGACGGTGTTGATGAAGCACTTGCTCGTGAAGCTTTCCGCCTTGCTGCGGCCAAGCTTCCGCTCAAGTCCATGTTCGTTACACGTCAAATCGGCCAGTAATAGGAGTGCAGAATGAAAGCCAAAGATTTACGCGCTATGGACGAAGCTGCGCTTAACAAAGAACTGCAGGATCTTCTGAAAGCCCAGTTTAATCTGCGCATGCAGAAGTCTCATCAGCAACTTGAAAACACGAGCCTGATTCGTCAGACACGCCGCGATATCGCCCGCGTCCGTACGATTCTTGCTCAGAAGGCAGCGACGAAATGAGCGAAAACAAACTGACACGCACGCTGATCGGCAAAGCTATTAGCACCAAGATGGACAAGACTGTTACGGTTCTTGTCGAACGTAAGGTTAAACACCCGATCGGAAAGATCGTCGTCAAGAGCAAGAAGTATCATGTTCATGACGAAAACAATGACGTTAGAGAAGGCGATATCGTCGAAATCTCCGAAACACGTCCGATTTCCCGTACGAAATCCTGGACAGTTTCCAAGATCGTCGAACGTGCTGAAATCTAATTGATTTGTAAATAGATCTTAATAAGCACTTTAGAGAGCTTGCAATGTTATCCGTATATCGGATATACTTGCGGCTCTCTAATTCTTTTTGCGAAAGAATTTCTTTCGGATTAAGTAGTTAGAGGTTCTTGGGGTTCCGGTTTTTTTGAACAACCCTCAAAGCTTGCGGGTATCTGTGAGATTGAATTGGAAACTCTTCTCCCGGACGGGACCAAAACTGGCCGAGCGCCGCGAATCGCGTCGAACTCGGAATAAGTTGGAATATATAAAACCATGATTCAGATGCAATCTAATCTGGACGTAGCCGACAACACCGGTGCACGTTCAGTTCAATGTATTAAAGTGTTGGGCGGCTCCAAACGCCGTTACGCTAATATTGGCGACATTATCAAAGTGACCGTCAAAGATGCAGCTCCGCGCGGCCGCGTCAAAAAAGGCGAAGTCTACTCTGCCGTTGTTGTTAGAACTGCTAAAGGCGTTCGTCGTCCTGACGGCTCTTCTATCTGCTTTGACGGCAATGCTGCTGTTTTGCTTAACAACAAACTGGAACCGATCGGAACACGTATCTTCGGGCCGGTTACGCGTGAACTGCGTACCGAACGCTTCATGAAGATTGTTTCCCTCGCTCCTGAAGTTCTCTAAGGAGAGGATGGAAATGCAACGTATCCGTAAAGGTGACGAAGTTATCGTTATCACCGGCCGTGACAAGGGCAAGAAAGGCACTGTTACAGCTGTTCATGACGATGGAAAAGTCGTCGTTGAAGGTATCAACATTGTTAAGAAGCACGTCAAGCCGAACCCCATGCTGGGCCAGGCCGGCGGCATTATGGACAAGACGCTTCCGATCGAAGGATCCAACGTCATGCTTAAGATTTCCGGTCAGAAGCCAATCGTTACCAAAACTCGTAAAGCCATCGCTAACTTCAAGATCCGTGAAAACATGCCTATCGGCTGCATGGTCACGCTTCGCGGAGAGCGTATGTATGAATTCCTGGACCGCTTAGTCACTATCGCTTTCCCGCGTGTTCGTGACTTCCGTGGTGTCAGTGCCCGCTCTTTCGACGGCCGCGGCAACTACAACATCGGTCTGAAGGAACAGATCATTTTCCCGGAAATTGAATACGACAAGATCGACAAGCTCCGTGGTATGAACATCAGCATTACGACAACCGCTAAGACGGACGAAGAGGCTAAGGCACTTCTTTCTGCCTTCCACTTCCCGTTCCGTAACTAAGCGAGGTGATTTAATTGGCTAAGCTCGCATTAATCAATCGTGAACTCAAGCGCAAAGCCTGCGCTCAGAAGTTTGCTGCTAAACGCGCCGCTCTCAAAGCGGTCATTAACGATGCTACCCGCTCGATGGAAGAGCGCATGGAAGCACGCAACGCACTTCAGTCTCTGCCCCGTGACGCAAGTCCGTGCCGTCAGCGTAACCGCTGTGAATTGACCGGTCGTCCCCGCGGAACATTCCGCAAATTCGGTCTGGCAAGAGGCAAGATCCGCGAAGCGGCTATGCATGGTGACATTCCCGGCCTGACAAAGGCCAGCTGGTAAGCGAGGAGATTACAAAATGAGTATCAGTGATCCGATCGCCGACATGCTGACCCGTATTCGCAACGGTCAGATGGTCGACAAAACGGAAGTGACTATGCCTTCTTCCAAACTGAAGGTAGCTATTGCAAAAGTTCTCGAAGACGAAGGCTACATCGACGGTTACACCGTTGACGCCAACGACGGCAAGCCCGTTCTTCGTATTGGTCTTAAATACTATGCCGGTCGTCCCGTGATTGAAATGATTGAACGCGTTTCTCGTCCCGGACTGCGTGTGTACAAGAACCACGAAACAATTCCTCAGGTCATGAACGGCCTCGGAATTGCGATCATCTCCACACCGAAGGGTGTGATGACTGATCGTAAGGCTCGTGCAGCAGGTATTGGCGGCGAAGTTCTTTGCGTCGTTGCCTAAGCCGGAGGTAGGAAATATGTCACGAGTTGCTAAGATCCCAGTCGTTCTGGGCAAAGGTGTAGAGGCCAAGATCGAAAACGGTTTCATTACCGTTAAAGGTCCGAAAGGCACTCTTTCTCAGAAGCTTAATCCGGTTGTCGAAGTTACTATCGACAACGGCGAAGTTCATTTCAAGGCCATTGAGCCGACAAAGTTCTCCAACGCCATGAGCGGTACGCTCCGCGCTCTGGTTAACTCCATGAACATCGGCGTGACCGAAGGCTTCACCAAAAAGTTAAATCTGGTTGGCGTGGGCTACAAGGCTCAGGCTCAGGGCAATGTCCTGAATCTGTCCCTCGGTTTCTCTCATCCTGTTGCATACAAGATGCCTGAAGGAATCGAAGTCAAGACCCCGACACCGACTGAAATTGTGATTCACGGCGCTGACAAGCAGAAAGTCGGACAGGTTGCTGCGGAAGTTCGCAGCTACCGCGAACCTGAACCCTATAAGGGCAAGGGTGTCCGCTATGCTGATGAAGTTGTGATCATCAAGGAAACTAAGAAGAAATAAGCGGGCGGAGGCTTAAAGTGATCGACAAGAAACAAAATCGTCTGCGTCGTGCGCGTGCCACGCGTGCCCGCATCAAGGACATGAAGGTTAATCGCCTGACTGTTCATCGTACAAACCTACACATCTATGCACAGATCATCTCTGCTGACGGTAAGAATGTTCTCTGCGCTGCTTCTACGCTCGAACCCGAAGTTCGTGCACAATTAGCCGGTGTGACAGGAAAGGGCGGCAACGTCAACGCTGCAAAACTCATCGGTACACGCATTGCTGAAAAAGCAAAAGCTGCCGGAATTGAGTCTTGCGCATTCGACCGTGCCGGATATCGTTTTCATGGCCGTATTGCCGCGCTTGCCAACGCAGCGCGCGAAGCCGGTCTCAAGTTCTAAGGAATAGCTAAATGGCAAAGAATCCCAAAAACGCAGTTGCCGAGGAACAGGACGACGGCATTCGCGAAAAAATGATTGCGGTCAATCGTGTTACCAAGGTTGTTAAAGGCGGCCGTATTCTCGGTTTCGCTGCTTTGACAGTGGTTGGTGACGGCGATGGACGCATCGGCATGGGCAAAGGCAAGTCCCGTGAAGTTCCGGTTTCCGTTCAGAAAGCAATGGATCAGGCTCGCCGCGCTATGGAAAAAGTACCTCTTCGCAACGGTACCATTTTCCACGCTGTTGAAGGCCATCACGGTGCTTCCCGCGTTATGCTCCATCCGGCCCCCGAAGGTACCGGCGTTATCGCCGGCGGCCCGATGCGCGCCATTTTCGATGTGATGGGCATCCGCAACATCGTTGCCAAGTCCCATGGCTCTTCCAATCCTTACAACATGGTTCGCGCCACACTTGATGCACTGAGCAAGCTTCGTTCTCCGAGCGAAATTGCTGCCAAGCGCGGTAAGACCGTTGAAGAACTCATCGGTTAAGAATCTGGAGTTTAGAAATGGAAAAGAAAACCGTTAAAGTGACCCTCGTCAAGAGCCCGATCGGCTGCAAAAAAGCCCATCGTCAGACTGTTCTCGGTCTGGGTCTCAAGAAAATTCGTCAGACACGCGAGCTGGAAGACACACCTGCCGTCCGCGGCATGATCAACACGGTCTCCTACCTGGTTCGTGCTGAATAATTGAGGATTAGACAATGAAACTTAATACTATTCAGCCGGCAGCTGGTTCCAAGAGCGCTTCTCACCGCGTCGGTCGCGGTGTCGGCAGCGGCTGGGGCAAGACTGCAGGCCGCGGCCACAAAGGTCAGAAGTCCCGTGCAGGCGGCTTCCACAAAGTCGGTTTCGAAGGCGGCCAGATGCCTCTGCATCGTCGTCTGCCGAAGCGCGGCTTCACATCCTGGACACATGAATTCGTCGCTGAAGTTCGCTTGAGCGATCTCGAAAAACTGGGTCTGGACGAAGTCAACCTGGCAGATTTGATCAACGCTAACGTGATCAAATCCAACATGAAGGACGCTCGTGTGATCCTCTCCGGAGAAATCACTCGCAAAGTTACCGTCCGCGGTATGTCTGTCACCAAAGGTGCCAAGGCCGCTATTGAAGCAGCCGGCGGTTCCGTTGTTGTAGACGCTGACAAATAATTTGAGATAAGGAATTAAACGTGGCCAAGAACATTCCAGCGAAAGCCGGCAGTAAATACGGCGACTTATACAGACGTCTGATTTTTCTTGTTTTGGCTCTCGTTGTCTATCGTATCGGCACGCATATTCCGGTTCCCGGTATCGATCCAGATACCTTAAAAGAGCTGTTTAATCAGCAACAGGGCGGCATCTTAGGGCTGTTCAACATGTTCTCAGGCGGCGCCCTGTCCCGTTTCTCCGTTTTCGCGCTTGGTATCATGCCGTACATTTCAGCATCGATTATCATGCAGATGCTTTCTTACGTACTTCCTTCTCTGGAATCTCTGCGTAAGGAAGGCGAGTCCGGCAGAAGAAAGATCACGCAGTACACCCGTTACGGTACACTGCTTCTCGGTTTGTTTCAGGCTCTCGGTATTGCCGTGGCCCTGGAAACACAGCCGGGCCTGGTCATTGATCCGGGCTTCTTCTTCCGCAGCGTCTGTGTGATTTCTCTGGTCACCGGCACTATGTTCCTGATGTGGTTAGGTGAGCAGATTACAGAGCGCGGCATCGGCAACGGCATTTCGATCATCATCTTCGCAGGTATCGTCGCCGGGCTTCCGGCTGCGGTCAGCGGTTTGTTCCAGTTGGTTTCCACCGGCGCGATCGGACCTCTGTCTGCGATTTTCATCATTGCGATCGTGATGCTGGTGACGGCTTTTGTTGTCTTCATCGAAAGAGGACAACGCCGTATTACCGTCAACTATGCAAAACGTCAGGTCGGAAACCGCATTTACGGCGGCCAGAGCTCTTATCTTCCTCTGAAGATAAACATGGCCAACGTGATTCCGCCGATCTTTGCATCTTCGCTGATTCTCTTCCCGGCTACTTTAGCCAGTTGGTTTACCAGCGGCGACTCCACTCGTTGGATTCGTGACTTAGCGGCCTCTCTTTCTCCGGGTCAACCGCTTTATACATTGCTCTACGCTGCCTTGATCGTTTTCTTTGCATACTTCTACACGGCATTGGTTTTCAATCCGAAAGAAACTGCAGAGAACCTCAAGAAGAGCGGTGCTTTCGTTCCCGGTATTCGTCCGGGCGAGCAGACCTCTCGTTATATTGACAAGGTCCTGCTTCGCTTAACACTTGCCGGTTCGATCTATTTAGTGTTTGTCTGTTTGGTTCCTGAGTTCCTCAACCTGCGATTCAACGTTCCGTTCTACTTCGGCGGTACATCGCTGCTGATCGTTGTGGTCGTGACAATGGATTTCATGAGTCAGGTTCAGGCTTATCTCATGAGTCATCAATACGAATCTCTGCTGAAGAAAACAAACTTCCGCGGATTCGGTCCCGGTTCACTTCCCCGCTAACGGGTTGTAACCATTAAAAAAATTGCTATAAAGGGCGGGATTAGTTTATAATCCCGCTCCTTATGCTTTACTCTGTCATCTGCACTACATTTGGCGGAGTCGGTTCTGTATGAAGTCTTCGCGAGAGGCTTCTTACACTTTTGGAGATAACTATGAAAGTAAACGCTTCGGTCAAAAAAATGTGCCGTAAGTGCAAGATCATCAAGCGCAAAGGCGTGGTCCGCGTTATCTGCTCGGATCCCCGTCATAAACAGCGCCAAGGCTAATTAGAGGTAAATAATGGCTCGTATCGCCGGTATTAACATTCCGCCGAATCAGCACGCTGAAATCGGCTTGACTGCCATCTATGGCATCGGCCGTCCCCGTGCCCGTGAAATTTTGGAAGCGGTTGGTGTTGAAAAAACTAAGAAGGTTAAAGATTTAACAGACGCCGAACTCGAACGCATTCGTGATGCGATCAGCAAGCTCACTGTTGAAGGCGACCTTCGTCGTGAAATTCAATTGTCAATTAAACGCCTTATCGACTTAGGCACCTACAGAGGCATGCGTCATCGCCGCGGTCTGCCCGTTCGCGGTCAGCGCACTCGTACGAATGCACGCACTCGCAAGGGTCCGAAGAAAGCTGGCGTCGCTCTCAAAAAGTAAGGTAAAGGACGACTATGGCAGGAAAGATTCCTAACGCTCAGCAGATCGCTGCTCAGCGTGCTCGTAGAAAAGTTAAAAAAGTTGTGACCGAAGGCATCGCTCACGTTCACGCTTCCTTTAACAACACAATCATCACTATTACTGACCGTCAGGGCAATGCTATTGCAGCTTCCAGCTCCGGCGCTCAGGGTTTCAAAGGCTCTCGTAAGTCCACTCCGTTCGCAGCTCAGGTTGCTGCCGAACAGGCCGGCCGTCACGCCCTTGAATATGGCTTAAAGAACGTTGAAGTCCGCATTACCGGACCCGGACCCGGCCGTGAGTCGAGTGTTCGCGCTCTCAACGCTCTTGGTATTCGCGTCACTTCCATTCAAGACGTTACTCCCGTTCCTCACAACGGTGTTCGTCCTTCGAAGCGTCGTCGTGTTTAATAACTAATTCCCGCGTTTGTCGTGAAATCGATGAACTGAATGTGGAAGACACAGGATAAGAGAAAAAATGGCTCGTTATACCGGACCTAAAGAAAAGCTCGCACGCCGTGAAGGCTGCGACTTGAATCTGAAGAGCGCTGTTCGCTCCTTCGATTCAAAATGCAAATCCGAATCTGCCCCCGGTCAGCATGGACGCACTTCCGGTGCTCGTCTTTCTGACTACGGTGCTCAGCTTCGTGAAAAGCAGAAAGTTAAACGTATGTATGGCGTTCTCGAACGTCAGTTCAGACTGTATTTTGCCAAAGCTGCCCGCAAACGCGGCAACACCGGCGAACAGCTCCTCAGCCTTCTTGAAAGCCGCTTAGACAACGTTGTCTATCGTATGGGCTTCGGCTGCACACGTGCTGAAGCACGTCAGCTCGTTTCCCACTGCGCTATCAGCGTTAACGGCAACAAGGTAAATATTCCTTCCTACTCCGTTAAGGCCGGTGATGTTATCGCCGTCCGTGAGAAGGCTAAGAATCAGGTTCGCATCGCCGAATCCCTGAAACTGGCCGAGTCCAACGGTCTGCCCGACTGGGTTTCCGTTGACACCAAGAAATTGGAAGGCACTTTCAAGAATGTTCCTGCCCGTGACGAAATTTGTCCGGACGTGAACGAATCTCTGATTGTTGAATTGTATTCTCGCTAATTTGCAGTACCCCGGCAGTGTAGTGCGCTGCCGGTTTAGTTTTACACACGATCTCTTCCTTGAGGCAGAGGTCGTCGTGTCATTTATGAGCCTCAATAATTCCTACAGCCTTATCGGTGTAACGAGCCGAGGGTATTGTTAAAAGGAAAATTAATGTCTGTAAATGCTCTCCTTAAGCCTCGCAGCATTGAAGTTGAAACTGCAGAAGGCAATCCTTATTCCGCCACCGTGACGATGGAACCGTTTGAAACCGGTTATGCGCACACCCTTGGTAATGCGCTTCGCCGTGTTCTTTTGAGCTCCATGGTCGGTTTTGCTCCGACAGAAGCCCAGATTGCAGGCGTTGTTCATGAGTACAGCCAGATTTCAGATTCTCAATCCGGAACATGTCATTGCCAACCTTTCCGGCGGCAAGCTTGATATGCAGCTCAAGATTGAAAAAGGCCGCGGCTACCAGCCCGGTGACATGAGAGCACTTAAGGACGACTATAGCAAGGGTACGATCGGCCGCATCATTATGGATGCTTCCTTCTCCCCGATCCTGCGTGTTGCTTACCGTGTCGAAAACGCACGTGTCGAACAGCGCACCGACCTTGACAAACTTGTTATGAACATTGAGACGAACGGCGCCATCCTTCCGGAAGAAGCGCTTCGTCAAGCCGCCCATATTCTTCAGGATCAGCTCTCCGTCTTCGGCGGACTGCCCACCATCGGTCTCGAACCCGTTGCTCCGCAGCCTGCTTTCGGCGCAATGCAGCCGCAGGCCCCTGTCGAAGCTCCGATGGCCAAACCTCAGCCTCCGGTTGATCCGATCCTTCGTCGTCCGGTCGACGACCTTGAACTTACCGTTCGTTCCGCCAACTGCCTCAAGGCCGAAAATATTTACTATATCGGCGACTTGATCCAGAGAACCGAAAACGAACTGCTCAAGACTCCAAACCTTGGCCGCAAGTCCCTTAACGAAATTAAGGAAGTTCTTGCCGCTCACGGCTTGACACTCGGCATGAAGCTGGAAAACTGGCCTCCTGTCGGTCTTGACCACTAATTGCAGAACAATTTGTAGTACTTGTTTTATTTGAATTATTTGTCAGCAGTACCCGGCTCGGTTAGAATGCCGAGCCTACCCGCCCGCTCCGGTAGGAGATAGAAGAGACGGGAGATGCCTAAATGGCACCCTAACTAGAAACTTTTAAGGAATTTAAAAAATGCGTCATAAACTCGGACTTCGCAAACTGAATCGTACATCGGCTCATCGTCTGGCCATGCTCCGCAACATGATGAACTCTCTGCTTCGTCATGAAGCCATCAAGACCACACTGCCGAAAGCCAAAGAACTTCGCCGCGTCGTCGAACCGATGATCACTCTGGCCAAAGAACCGACAGTTGCGAACAAGCGTCTTGCCTTCAACCGTCTGCGCGATCGCGAAATCGTTGTCAAACTGTTCAACGAAATCGGACCGATGTTCAAAGACCGTAAAGGCGGCTACACACGTATCCTGAAGATGGGCTACCGTGTCGGCGACAACGCTCCCCTGGCTTATGTTGAACTTGTTCAGAAGACAACTGACGCTGCTCCTGCTAAAGAAGAAGCTCAGAAAGCTGAATAATTTCTCTGAAGTGATTTAAGACAAAGGCTCGCAATCGCGAGCCTTTGTTGTGTCCGCGCATAAGGAAATCAAAAGTCAACTACCTCGGCCTAAAGGCCGCGGCTTGAAAAAGCCTCTAGTTGACTAGCCTCAGGCCGTCATTTGGCGGACTA
>PPYF01525801.1_pt1 | contig 15456 bp, 11 predicted proteins | sample 1559871 | NCBI WGS metagenome assembly PPYF01 (sample SAMN08240021, study PRJNA423297) | Human gut metagenome, whole genome shotgun sequencing project. | reverse complement strand
GTAGATAGTGAAAACAATACTAACGAATAACTACCATGAATAAGATGAAATTATATACAATAATAGGAGCAGGGCTTTTCGCCCTGACTTCTACTGCACTTTTCGCATGCAGTGAGATAGAAGACGGCTCTAATGATATGAGCAGTTGGCCGGAAGTAAAAGATTATGTTACGACCTTGGAGCATCCTTGCATGCTCCATACGGAAACGGATTTTGAGTTCGTAAAAGGAAAGGTACAATCCGGTGCACAGCCTTGGAAGAACGCATTCGACCATTTAACTCGTGGTGGAAACAACTTGTCGCAATCCGGCTATAAGGCATCTCCTGTGAAATTGTTGGCACGTCTTGACCAAAATAACTGGGCGGGTAAATATCCTAATGACTGGAATAATTACACGAAATTGATGAGAGATGCTGCAGCCGCCTATCAATTGGCTCTTCGATGGAAATTGTCGGAGACGGATGGCACACAATATGCAGATGCAGCTATTGCTATTCTGAATGATTGGGCTAAAACCTGTACCGGCTTTATCGTGAACGATAAAGGGGAATTTATAGACCCGAACGAGTTCCTGATTTTTATACAAGTGCATCAAATAGCAAATGCAGCGGAAATAATGCGCTCTTACTCCGGATGGCAGGAAGCTGACCTTGCAAAGTTCAAATCATGGATAGCTGATGTGTTCTATCCCCATATTACGAAATTCCTGTCCACGCACAATGGCAACGAATGTGCGCTTCATTATTGGCTGAACTGGGATTTATCTGCAATGACTGCATTGCTTTCTATCGGTATTCTGACAGATGATAACTTCAAAATCAATGAAGCCATTCAATACTTTAAGTTTGGTATCGGTTCGGGAAATATAGGAAACGGTGTTCCGTTTATACACCTGGACCCGGATAGTAATGAAATGTTGGGACAATGTCAGGAATCAGGTCGTGACCAGGGACATGCTACTTTGTGTGTCAGCTTGTTAGGCGCTTTCTGCCAGATGGCAAAGAATGTGGGTGAAGACCTTTTCATATTCGATGACGGACGTGCATTAGCTATGTGTGAGTATGTGGCTAAATACAATATCGGTGGTGCTGAAACTGGTAGCTCAAGCGCTAGCTGGAAGATGACCGGTTTTAGATATACGGATAATGACTTGCCTTATACTACCTATACCAATTGTAGCGGTAGCTGGGATACTATCTCGGCACAGGAAAGAAGAGAAGGAAAAGATTCCCGTGGTGAGGTGCGTCCTGCATGGGAATTAGTGAACCGTCTGGCACAGGATTATGGAAAATCAAGTATCTATGCCAAGATGTGGGTAGATAAGATGCGTGAGAACGCTGGTCGCGGAAATTCAGATGGCGGAGCCGGTGATTACGGACCTAATAGCGGTGGCTATGACCAATTAGGTTTCGGTACATTGATGTTTGCCAAAGAATAAATAATAAAAGATTCCGTACCGGATGAAGTATAAACGGGGAGAGTGCACAAAGCAAAATCTCCCCGTTTTTTTATTTCAGGGCTATCAATTATATCTTACTTTCCCGGGAAACAACCTTGTTTCCGAAAAAGCAAGATACATCTTCATAGAAAATATATAGTTTTGCAACAAGCGTTGTGTTTTACTTAATTTTATATCTTATGAATAAGAAACTCTTAGTGTATTTGTGTGGAGTAGTGATATGCTTTATGGCTGCCTGCTCCGATAATGAGGATGAACAAACAAAACCACAAGAACAACCCAAAGAAACACCGGAAGTAATAACGGAAGTGGTGGAGACTTTGGAAGAGACAGTGCCTCAGGCAAGTGACTTTGTTGAAGTGTTGAAGAAAGCCGATTTGACAGGAGTGACTGCCGAAAAGATTACTGTATTTGCCGTCAGGAATGAACTTGCTAATACAAGAGCGAATGTGGGGCTGGATACTGTGTCGGTGAAACGTCATATCGTTGTCGGTACTCATAAAAAAGAAGAACTGACGGACGGACAGAAGCTGACAAGTGTGAGCGGTGAACAATTACTGGTTTCCAAGGCAGGCGACGAAATTTCTATAAACGGTGTCGTTGTAGCCGGAGAACCGGTACAGGCGGGTGACAGTTATATCTATGTTGTTCCTAAAGTGATACCGGCACGTGAACCCGGTTCATCCGAGCCGATATTACATTATACCACTCTTAAGGTTAGGAAATTGACAGGAGATGATTATGGTACTTCCTCGCCATTGGAAGGCGTTGTTGTAAAAGCGTTGAACAGCACCAGGGATTCGTTGGCTCGTTACGAAACAAATAGTTCGGGTGAAGTGACAATCAGTCATGCTTCCGATACCATTTTCTATCAGTTGTATAAAGCCGGTTATCAAACGTATGTTGACTGGAATGTCGACGGTAAGATTGACGAGAACGAACAGATACCGGAAGGGGGATTGAATATGGTCATCTACACTGCTAGCGGAAACAAAACAGAAAACTGCTTCATGAAAGAACTGGCGGATGATGAAATGCCATTGGATGAGGCAAAGGAGCAGTGGCAGTCTTGCATTAAGAATTTCTACGACCAGAACCGCGTACTTAATCAAAAGTTGTGTTATGGATTTGGCAATTTCTCATATCGTAACGATATTGATTCCTGTTCTTATGAGTATTGGAGAACGGCTTATAAGGCAATTGATTTAGGCGTACGTCTGCAAAAGAAAGGTGCAAATGTAGGTTCTTCCTGGAAGGACTTCTCCAATTCAGTACAAATAGACATGAGTTTGATTTATGCTGATATTCTGGGATTTTATAGTAAGGCTATGATATGGGATGCCGGAAGTGATAGATTTGTAAGTGATACGAACGCTTTGATTCAATCTTTGGATAAGGTGGCGCAAGAACTTTCGGAACAACAGAAGGGAGCTGCCTATGCGATATCCGCAAGGGTTTACTTGAATCAGAAAGAATATAATAAGGCATATGAGTATTGCGAGAGAGTGATAGCTATGGAGCGGTATGGACTTGTTCCAAATAAGGACGTATTTGCCGGCCAGACGAATAAATCAGTACTTTGGAGTGGTTATAAAGATGATAATCTGGCTTTGGGTAAAGGAACTTATTACCACCCTCTCCGTTATCAGGAAGTCCTTTTGATGAAGTCGGAAGCAGCTAATGAGTTGGGTAAGATAGCGGAGGCGATAGCTCCTCTAAATCAAATAATGCTGGTAGAAGGAAAAGCGGAAATAGCACCTGCAGGTTCTACTAAGGAAGAAATCAGAAAATATATTAATACATTGTTTGATACCTATTTGCAACATGAAGGCTTGGAGTACCAAGCTTGGAGACGCTGGGGAATACTGGATGCAAAGATTGGAAACAAGTTTGGCTATCAGTCTCCTAAGAATTCGTTACTCCCGATTCCTAAAGCAATCTTGATGCAATATCCGGAAATGATACAGAATCCGGGATATTATTAAGTCAGTGGTTATATGGTTAGGAAATCTTTCCGGGTAAACTGATGAATAAGCCGGACTTGAAGAGAGAAAACCGATAGGTTAGAAGATTTATAGAAAAAATAGTGAAGGGGATTAGGTATTTACCTAATCCCCTTCGTATATATAAGCAAATAGGTCAGTAAATAGATTGTTTGAAAGAAAAGATATCAGATTCGGTTTTCTGATAGATTAGTTTTTTAGAAAGGTAGAAAGAACCTGTTTTTAGGAATAACAATTGAATTTTGAATGAAATTGATTAGTAAGGTATATGCGTAAAAAGATTCTGTTTTTGGCAGGGATGATGGCTTGCTGCACATTGGCGGGCGCACAAGAAATTTCTAAGACCTGGGTGGCTGATAAGGGAAATGGAACTTATCAGAACCCGGTTCTTCATGCTGATTATTCCGACCCGGATGTATGTGCAGTCGGAGAAGATTTCTATATGACGGCATCCAGTTTTAATTGTATTCCCGGAATTCCTATCCTTCACTCCAAAGATTTGGTGAATTGGTCGCTGGTGAACTATGCGTTGCCGGTGCAGGAACCGAAAGAATTTTTCGATAAGGCACAGCACGGCAAGGGCGTATGGGCGCCTTCTATCCGTTTTCATAACGGGGAGTTTTATATCTATTGGGGCGACCCGGATTATGGAATCTACATGATAAAGACGAAAGACCCGAAAGGAAAATGGAGTAAGCCCTTATTGGTGAAAGCCGGCAAAGGGATGATTGACGCTACTCCTTTATGGGACGAAGACGGAAAAGTATATCTGATATACGCTTATGCCGGAAGCCGTAGCGGGGTGAACAGCATTCTCGTGATTTCTGAACTGAATGCAGAAGGAACGGAAGTCATTTCCGACCCGGTGATGGTATTCGACGGCAATGACGGAAAGAACCATACGGTAGAGGGGCCGAAACTTTACAAGAGGAACGGATACTATTATATTTTTGCTCCGGCAGGTGGCGTGGCTACCGGTTGGCAACTGGTTCTTCGCTCGAAAAACATCTATGGCCCTTACGAATCAAAAATCGTGATGGCACAAGGCAAGACGAATATAAACGGTCCTCATCAAGGCGGTTGGGTAGATACTCATACAGGTGAATCCTGGTTCGTTCATTTTCAAGATAAAGGGGCTTACGGGCGTGTGATTCACCTGAATCCGATGACTTGGGTAAATGACTGGCCGATAATCGGAGTGGATAAGGACAAAGACGGTTGCGGTGAACCGGTGACTACATATAAGAAGCCGAATGTAGGAAAGACTTATCCGGTAGCTACTCCGCCGGAAAGTGATGAATTCAATACCCGGCATTTGGGATTACAGTGGCAATGGCATGCTAATAAGCAAGATACTTACGGATTCACTACCGACTTGGGATATATCCGCCTGTATGCGGGCAGCCTTTCAAAAGAGTTTGTGAACTTTTGGGAAGTGCCGAATCTGTTGATGCAGAAGTTTCCTGCGGAAGAATTTACAGCCACTACCAAGTTGACGTTTACCGCAAAACAGGATGGCGAACAAGCGGGACTTATCGTAATGGGGTGGGATTACAGTTATCTTTCTATCCGCAAGGCGGGAGATAAGTTTATTCTGCAACAGGCAGTTTGCAAAGATGCGGAACAGCAGAATCCCGAACAAGTGAAAGAATTGGCAAGTATCCCGGTGGAATATCTGAAGATGCCCGGCGTAGCAGATAATGAATGGAAAACAGTTTACTTACAGGTCAAAGTCCGTAAAGGTGCTGTTTGTACATTTGCTTATAGCTTGGACGGAAAGAAATATACGACAGTAGGAGAACCTTTCACCGCCCGCCAGGGCAAATGGATTGGAGCCAAGGTCGGTGTATTCTGTGTAACTCCTAACGATGGTAATCGTGGTTGGGCAGACGTAGACTGGTTTAGAGTAAATTAGAAAATTAAGAATTAACACGAAGATATTAGATTAAGATGAAGAAAATTGTAGTAGGTCTGGCTGTGATGTTAGGGCTCTGTACATGTGCCCATCAACCTTCCGGTACATTGGACGTGAACAAGACATTGGATTACTGTGCAGAACAGACACAACGTACGCTTGCGGAACTGAAAACAGATTCCGGGATTGACTATACGATGATGCCGCGTAATATCATGGCGGACGAACAACACTGGAACTGTCGTAAAGCTACGAAAGAAGAATGGTGTGCCGGTTTCTGGCCGGGAGTGCTGTGGTACGATTACGAATATACAAAGGATAAGAAGATTCGGGAAGAAGCGGAGAAGTTCACAAACTCCCTGGAGTTTCTTTCCAAGACTCCGGCTTTCGACCATGATTTGGGATTCCTCGTCTTTTGCAGTTATGGGAACGGTTATCGCCTGACCAAGAACCCGGCGTACAAGCAAGTAATTCTGGACACAGCCGACACATTGGCTACATTATTCAATCCGACAGTAGGGACAATCCTTTCATGGCCTCGCGAAGTGAAACCACGCAACTGGCCGCACAATACAATCATGGACAACATGATTAACCTCGAAATGCTCTTTTGGGCGGCAAAGAATGGCGGCAACCCCTACTTGTATGATGTTGCGGTAGCTCATGCCGACAAGACCATGAAATGCCAATTCCGTCCCGATTACACTTCGTATCATGTAGCTGTATATGATACAATTACAGGAAATCTGATTAAAGGAGTCACCCATCAGGGATATGCCGACAGTACTATGTGGGCACGCGGACAGGCATGGGCAATCTACGGATATACCGTAGTCTATCGTGAGACGAAAGACCCGAAATACCTGGATTTTGCTCAGAAAGTAACAGATGTCTATTTGGAAAGGCTTCCCGAAGACAAAGTACCCTATTGGGATTTTGACGACCCGAGTATTCCGAACGCTCCCCGTGATGCTTCGGCAGCTTCGGTGGTTGCTTCCGCTTTGCTCGAACTGTCTACATATCTTCCGAACGGAACGGGAAAACGCTATAAGGATGCGGCTGTCGAGATGTTGACAAGCTTGGATTCTGATAGCTATCAGAGTGGTAAAAGCAAACCCTCATTCCTGCTGCATAGCGTAGGGCATTGGCCGAACCATTCGGAAATTGATGCATCCATCATCTATGCGGACTACTATTACATCGAAGCATTGTTAAGACTGAAACGCCTGCAGGAAGGACAGGGAGTGCTTGGATAAAAAAGGATTTGAGCAAGAAAGAGTTTAAAACAAGAAAGAACTTGAACAAGAAAGAACTTGAATAAAAAGACTGGGACAAAGTCTGAAAAAGAAATGCTCTGCAAGAACTATTCATTCTCTGCAGAGCATTTTTACTGGTTAGGGTTAGGTTGTTTATTTATTATTGTTTCACCTTGATGATGTCATAATTCAAATCGCTGACAGCTTCCTGTAAGCTATCGTTCACCAGACGGAGAGTAGTATCGTTTACAACTACGAAATACATCGGCTCGTCATTACCATCCTTCGGAGTTAACTTAACAGCGGTAACAGGTTTTTTGTTCACGACTTTGTGTACAGTCTGTTGTTTTCCTTTAGAAGTGAAAGTTTTGTTTTTGCCTTGACCTTCTGCATCGAGGTAAGTCATATCCAGTGTATAAGTGGTATCTACACCGTCGGTTGCAGCGTTCAGGGTCAGTACATAGTCGATGCCCGGACCGTCGGCAGCAGGGAGAGTACCAGCGTAAACTTCAGTCATTTCGGTGATTGGAGTCATGGCAATGGCAAGACTGTCTGCTTCTGCCTCTGCGGTTTTGTTGGCTTTTGATTGGCAAGATGCCAAAGCAGCTACGACGGCTGCTAACATAATTACTTTTTTCATCGTTAAGTGCTTTAAATTAATATAAAATAGTGAGCTATACGCTCGGTTTATCATTATTCTTCATCCCGTTTGATGACCAGCAGTTTGTCTACTCGTCCCCGGTCCATGTCTACTACTTCGAATTGCAGGTTCTTGTAAGTAAAGATGTCCCCGGCTTTCGGGATACGGCCTATCAGAAACATTGCCAGTCCGCCTAACGTGGTGAAGTCTTCCGATTCCAAGTCTTCATAAGACAGGATTCCCATCTCTTCCATGAAGTCATCGATGTTCATCGAAGCTTCCACCAGCATCGAACCGTCCTGCCTTGTGACGATTTCTTCTTCTTCCGTTTCGTCCTCTTCGAGGATGTCTCCAAAGATACTTTCGGTCAGGTCGTGCAGCGTGATAATGCCTTCTGTACTGCCGTACTCGTTAACAACAACTCCGAACTTATTTTTGTTCTTCTTAAATAGCTCTAAAACTTTATTTGCATACAAACTCTCCGGAATGAAGAGCGGCGGGCGGGCTATTTCGCGCAGGTTGAACAACTGCTGATTGCCCACCATCAGGATAATATCCTTTACGGAAACCACTCCGATAATCTCGTCTTTCCGTTCGTCCACCAGCAGATATTTACTGTAATGTTCTTCTTCAATGACTTTCATCACCTTTTCCCGCGTATCGTCCGGATGAAGGATGATGAGGTCCCTGCGGTGTGTCATTAGTTCGTTGGCGCGTTTGTCCGAAAAGCGGAACACGTCGCGTATCATTTCCGTCTCTTCCTTGTCAATCACCCCCTGTTCCGAACTTTGGTGGAGAATCATCTTTATCTCTTCCTGCGTCATGGGGCGCTCTTCGCTTTTCAAGCCGATAAGCCTGTTCAGCAGTCGGGTGGAGATACTGAGTAACCAGACAAAAGGATAGGATACCTTTGTCAGCAGAATCATAATAGGGCTGAATAAGATTGCATACCTTTCCGGGTTGCTGAGAGCGATGGATTTAGGAACCAACTCTCCGATGATAAGGGAAAGATAAGTGATGATTGCTACGGTAGTAACCATAGCCAGATTGCGTGCGTACGCTTCTGCTCCCGGAATAAGAGAGAACAGGGGAACCAGGTCGTCAGCGATGGCTACTCCACCATAAGCACCGGATACGATACCGATAAGGGTAATGCCGATTTGGATAGTAGACAAGAACTTTTCCGGTTCTTCCAGTTGTTTTAATACTCCGCGTGCGGATTTATTGCCTTTGGCTACGAGGGTTTCGAGACGTGCTTTGCTGGAAGATACCAGCGCAATTTCATACATGGCAAATACGCCATTCAGTATGAGTAAGAGAAGAATAATAAGAAATTCCATAAATGGATTTAAATGGTTATTGCTTCGAAATTACATGAAATCGCGACACTATGCAAATCTATATAACATATTAATGAAAATTTAATAATCGTGTTGTCTTTTTTGTATTAGAAGCGGAGAAGGGAATACTTGGAGTGTTGCCACTCCGGTATTCCCTTCCTTATTATATTATAAAGAGATAAACTCCTTATTTCTTAGCGTAGCTGTCTGCTTTAGCTTTGGCGCGTTCGATACGTTTCGCTGTATCCGGGTGAGAGGAGAACATTCTCTGCACGTAAGAAGATTGCGGAGCACCCTTTGCCAGTTCAGCCAGTTTGGTTAATGAATTAGCCATAGCATAAGGGTCGATGTTGTTTTTTACGCAGAATTCAACGCCATATTCGTCTGCTTCGTTTTCTTGCTTTTGTGAATACTGTGCGCCGGCAAGAGCTTCTGCCATAGCTCCCAGTTCAGAGTCGGTCAGTTTGGCAACCTTGTCGCTGGCTGCTCCCGCTGCATTCTTCACTGCTGAGCGGAGATAGGCGTTCTTCATTGCGTCTTTAGAGTCTGTGTGAACCACGTGACCGATTTCATGTCCGATCACTGCCATCACTTCTTCGTCAGTCATAACGTCCATCAGTCCGGCACAGATGCGTACACTACCGTCGCCACAGGCAAAGGCATTGACGTCTACTACTTCATAAACACCGAAGTTCAGTTTCAGCCCGTCCATCTCTTTGATGTTCCCGGTCAGTTTCTCTAAACGTTTGCCATACTCTGTGTCAGGTTTTGTCAGTGGATTATGCGCGTCCATCCATACCATATATTCCTTACTCATGTTGGCGATGTCGGCATCCGATAAAGTAACTGCCGATACTACGTCTTTTCCTGCTTGCAGGGCTTTCCCTACATTAAATTTCTTTCCGAACTGTGCGGAAGCTGTCATTCCCATGCCTAATAAAACCAAGGCAATCATAGCAATTTGTCTTTTCATACTCTTTTAATTAATGTTCAATTATAAAATTAATATTCAAATGTGATTCCTAAGGTTGGTAGTAATGTCCCGCTCGATTGTTCAATCCGCTTCATCCGATAGTGCCTGCTATCGGCGGGAGCTTCCGGGTTTTCGACAATCCCCGTGCTCATAAGTACATCCTGCTGTTTCAGTTTACTCATGGTGATATTTTGCAGGTCGATATAAAATCCCAGCATACAATGTTTCAGATAGAATGTCTTGTCGATGCGGATGTCTGCCTGCGCAAAAGCGGGAAGGCGTTCTTTATTGTATCTCGAATAATCATAGTACGCTTTTCCTTGCGCATCCCATGCGGATACAAGCGATGATTTCTCCTCGTCATAAGGCGTGTAGGGAGCACCGCCGATACAGCTCACTTTCATTCCGACGCTCCATTGATGGGGGAGATTATAAGTCCCGCGCAGGTTGAAGATAAACCGGTTGTCCCATGCGGACGCGATGTACTCGCTCTCTTTGTCGTTGCGGTATTCACTTTTAAATAAGGTAAAGGAAGAAGCAAGGTTAAGCTTCTTGGCAATGAGCCATTTCACTAGAATCTCTGCGCCGTAGGAACGTCCCTGCGCGGTGGAAGCCAGTAATTCATTTCCGACTACTCCGTAGTCATTCCCTTTGCAGGCAAGCGGAATCCCGTCTGCAATAGAGAGGGGTATCTTATCATAATCTTTGTAGAATCCTTCGACGGAGACTTCGAACGAATCTCCTTTGCGCCAACTGATCCCCAGGCTTTCTTGGCTGACTTTCATGTAGCGGAGATTGTATTTGTTGGCATACGTCCCGTTATTGTTCTTAAAGCCGAGAGCCGTGTAAGGGGGAAGCTGGTAATAAAGTCCCGCGTTTCCGCTGACAAACCAGTGGTCGGTCAGTTGGTAAGAGAGTGATATGCGTGGAGACAGTTGGTCGGAGAGCGACTTCATTGCCGACGAATAATTATTGGCATCGGCTCTTAGTCCTAAAGAGGCTGTGAAACGGTCGTCCATTGAGGAATAATTGATGGTTCCGAAAAGTCCCCAGCGCAAAATACCTAAATAGGTGTGATAGTCGAACGTTTGTGCCTGGTTGGTATATACTTTCTGGAAGGTAGTATTGGAATATTGGCTGTAATCCAGATTCACTCCAAGATTGATTTTCCAGTTTCGGAAAGAAGAATTGTTCTCGAAACGGAATTTGGTTTCCTGTTCGGTGGAACGAAGGCGGAGCATCAGATTCTCTGGAATGCTTTCGTCGTTCTGGCGATATTTCGTGTTGCGGTTGTTCAGATAACTGTGGCTGACAACCAGTGATTGTACATGCGCGCCTGCATAATGGCGATATACAGCGCCCAGCGTAAATGTCTCCTGTTTGATTTTGGGCAGATAGCTGAGAATATATTCGTTGTCTTCGCTGTCGGCTTTCGTATTCAGACGCATGTTGTCGATGCCGCCCAGTCCCAGTACGGTGAGTTCGTTCCGTTCGTCGAAGCGGGTTTTCAGTTTGAATTGGGCGTCGGTGAAAGTCGGCAGGAAAGGCAGGTCGAGCATATCAAACAGAAACTGCAAGTAGGATTGGCGCACGGATACCAGATAAGAGGTCTTTTTCCCTATATGTCCGTTGGAAGCGAGGGAGACTTCGGAAGCACCGAGCGTTGCTTTCAATGAGTTGCGTTCCATATCTCCGTCGCGCAGTTTGAAATCGAGCACGGAACTGAGCGCATTTCCCTTGTCGGTGGGGAAAGCGCCGGTATAGAAGTTCACCTCACGTATCAGGTCGGCATTGAGGATGCCTACGGGACCGCCGGATGCTCCTTGTGTACTGAAGTGATTGATATTCGGTATTTCTACTCCGTCCAGATAAAAGCGGTTTTCGAAAGGAGAACCGCCACGCACGATAAGGTCATTGCGGTAGCCTATCGGCGAGAAGGCGACTCCGGGATAAGACTGTACGATACGTGAAATGTCACGGTTAGCTCCCGGGCTCTTTTCTATTTCTTGTAGTCCGATAATGCGCAGGCTGACGGGGCTTTCCATATCACGGCGGAAAGGAGATGCGGTGACGGTGACTCCTTCGAGTTCGGTCAGGTTCTCTTCCATCTCAATCGGGATATTGAGGTTTCGGGTGGAAAGAATATATTCGGGAGTGGTGACACTTTTATAGCCGATGGCTGTTGCTTGCAGGCGATAGATGCCGGGTGGCACTTGCTCAATCGTGAAATGTCCTTCTGCATCGGTGACACCGCCTTTGTTCAGCCCGATAACCATCACATTGATGAATTCCAATGGCTGGCGACTGTTCTTGTCAATCACTGTTCCCTTTATCTGATGCACAGGCTGTGCCCATAGCAGGGGGAGTAGTAAGGTACAAAAAAAGAAAAGTGTCAGAAGTCTTTTCATACAATTGTAGTTAAGTGCTGCAAAAATACGAAAAAAAGTATTACGGGATTCTATTCCCCGTAATTTTAAATAAAATATGTATCTTTTTGGTTACTCTTGGTCTAGATAGGAGAAAGTTAGCAGGATTTTGTTTCACATTTCATTTATATGTTTTATTTTTGTAGGACATATTAAAACAGATTCCTTATGAAGACTGTAAAATTGATAACTTGCAATGACGCGATGCAGGCACATATCCTACAAGGAGCGTTAGAGAACGAGGGGATTGAGTCTATCCTGCACAATGAGAACTTCTCGACTTTGTATAAAAGTTATGTGAGTAATATAGCAGGAGTGGATATGCTGGTTGCAGAAGATGATTATGACAAGGCTGTTCAGGTGTTGAAAGATAATCAGAGTTGGCCGGAAGAGTTGACGCTTTGCCCATATTGCGGTTCGTCGGATATTAGATTGGTCCTGAAAAAAGGGAAGAAATTGCGTGCCATAGGTGCAGCTATCCTTTCGGCGTTAATTATGGTTCCGCCGGGAAGTAATCATTGGGACTATACTTGCAAGAAGTGTCATAAGAGTTTCGTTTCTCCTGTTTCTAAATTTAATCCTTCGGGAGAAACGGAAGAATGATTGTATCTAAACTATAAATAACACAATGAAAAAGAAAAAACTCCTATTAATTATTCTTCTCTTCGTACTGGTAGCGCCTTCTTTTGCTGCCCGGGTAGATACCTTATTAGTTAAAAGTCCTTCCATGAATAAAGATGTGCAGGTGATAGTCGTTACGCCGGACGCTGCACTGGGGAAGAAAGCGGTGGCTTGTCCTGTCATCTATCTGTTGCACGGTCACAGCGGGAACGCAAAGACATGGATTCAGGTAAAGCCGAATCTTCCGCAGATTGCGGATGAAAAAGGAATCATTTTTGTTTGTCCGGACGGAAAGAATAGCTGGTACTGGGATAGTCCGAAAAATCCGTCTTACCGTTACGAAACCTTTGTCTCATCGGAACTGGTGAAGTATATTGATGAACATTACAAGACGGTTGCCGACCGGAAAGGACGTGCCATCACCGGCTTGAGCATGGGTGGACACGGGGCGATGTGGAATGCTATCCGTCATAAAGATACGTTTGGTGCCGGTGGTAGTACCAGTGGCGGGATGGATATTCGTCCGTTCCCGTTAAACTGGGAGATGGCGAAGCAATTGGGCGAATTTGCACATAATAAGAAGTCATGGGACGAACATACCGTCATCAATCAGATTGATAAAATAGAGAACGGGGATTTGGCAATCATCATAGACTGTGGCGAATCGGACTTCTTCCTGAATGTGAACAAGGATTTGCACAACCGTCTGCTGGCTAGAAAGATTAATCATGACTTCACTACCCGCCCGGGTGGACATACCGGAAAGTATTGGAATAACTCTATTGATTACCAAATCCTGTTCTTCGATAAGTTTTTCAAGAAATAAAGGAGCTAATGCTTGACTTTGGCTTTTTGATGTCGTATCTTTGGATACATAATCATAAAATAGATTGAGGTTAAACTACGATAGAAGGAGAAGGTGAGAGCTTTCTCCTTTTTTGTTGTATGCCAAAGGAACGGAGAGTTTTCTCCCGGTTCATAAAGGGGATAATCCCAGGGATAAAGAGGTTTTAGCTGCCGGATGATGGTAAATCAGACGGTTTGTTAAGTAGAATCAGATGCTCTGTCCGGTGAAAACAGACGCTTTGTTAAGTGAAAACCGATGCTCTATTAAATGAAAACCGATGCTTTATCAGATGAAAACCGACGCTTCATTCGGATAAGACAAAACAGTGACGCCGTTCTGTTAATGATGCATAAATCTGCTCTTGACAAGAACGGCGCAATATTTACCTTTTATATTTGAGGATACGTTATTTATTATTTGATTCTCAGTCCGGTTCCACCCGTAAACCGTCTGCTTGCCGGACTGCTGACACTCTTCTCTATCTTGAATTGTGCTTTTGTTTTATCTCCCGTATCTTCGTCTTCTTTCGGTGGTGGATAAGTGCCGTCAATGACTCCAATAGCAACTTTTAATAATCGTTCGTTGGGATTGCCAAATGGCAGGAATTCACTATAATTGGTAACTCCGTCAATAGTCGTCTCACTAATTTTAAGGTCAGTGGCAGGAGCGAAGCCACCCGTATTATTAATATCATGAGTGGAATCGTAAACAGTGCAGACTACTGGATTAATTGCCCATCGAAACTCTTCGTTGATAAATTGCTCTGTTGCCACATTCTGCCCTTTGGTAGCACTACCGATAGAAACGACAGGATAACTGTCTTTCAGAAAAAGACTTCTCATCAGCATTTCCGGTGCTCCGGCAGTTGTTCCACTGGTAATAACAAATAGAGCGGGTAGATTTAAATTAACACCGCTTTTCAACACTTCGGGGTCAAAGTTGATAGTAGCGTCCTTATCTCTATTTTTGTCATTGTATTCCAGATAAGCCATAGGCTCGTTTAGTCGAGCGCTTGAAGTTAGGATTGTGCCTAAGAGTTGGACGCAATCTAATGAACCACCGGCATTATAGCGCAAATCGAGTATAACATGTTCCACGCCTGCTGTCAGAAACTCTTGTGAGATTTTACGCAATTCATTGTTGTATTTCTCAGGTTCGGTTTTGGTTCCGGCAGTGAAGCTGTTGTACATTAGGTAACCAATTATAGTAGTGCTCTCGGGCGGAGATATGATTTTATATTCGTGTACCGGATTATCTTCTACAACTCGTGCAGCAGGTAGTTTTTTTGTTATGCCGTTGGGGATAACCTTATATACATATTTTTCTTCTTCTTTATTTCCTTCTTCTGTATCAGCTTTTGTCTTATCTTCTTCTACCTTTACTTTCTCCCATATTCCCATCACCAAATCCCGGGCTTCTGTTCCTTGCAACAATTTAGTTTCATATTTCTTGCTGATATAAGAAGTATCTACTTTCATAATCCAGTCACCACGCTCTAGTCCGGCTTGTGCCGCTGGTGAACCGGGAATTACATAAGTAATCAATGCATTGTAAGCCGTATCAATGTCTACGCTTCGGACAAGTGAATAATCAAAGCCATACGTAGGTAGCGGAGTCTCCATCACGGAATCCACGAACGAATAACTGTCGTTTTTTGATTTTACTTTAGACAGGAACGTAGCAGGTTCCTGAAACAGGTTCACATCATCATAGGAAGGTAGGTCTTGATACCACAGATAATTCTGTTGCATGATGTCGTACATCCATGTGTCCAATGCAGTCATGTGGGCATACTCCGGCCAACGGTCGACACCGCAGGAGAAAAAGCCGCTGATAAATACGATAACCAGGGCAGGTATAAGGATTATCTTTCTTAAATTTGTCATCATAAAAAGCTTGTTATGTAGGTCAGCGGCGTTTCCGCCGCTTTCCCCATTAAGAACTGTACGTGCGAGTTTCCCCGCATACAGCTCCG
>PPYF01024801.1_pt1 | contig 15456 bp, 15 predicted proteins | sample 1559871 | NCBI WGS metagenome assembly PPYF01 (sample SAMN08240021, study PRJNA423297) | Human gut metagenome, whole genome shotgun sequencing project. | reverse complement strand
TTTCTTACGGTGTCTTTCTGAAAAAAGACATTCAGTTCCGCAGCTAAGGAGGTGTGAACATGAAAACATTGATTAAAAATGAGTTTCGTCAAACCAGAAAACTTTTGTTGATCTGGCTGGGAATCATGCTGCTTCTGTGCGGTTTCTGCTATTTTGAACTTCTGTCTCTACAGGATAGTCTGGATGAAATGGCAGCGATGGTCGGCCAATTTCCGAGACTGATCATGATTATGTTTGGAGTCAAAGGCGACTTGACGACATCCACCGGCTGGTATGTGTGCATCTATTTCTGGGAGGGGCTACTGGCGTTTCCCTATGCCATGTCTTTGGGGCTGTCCTGTGTGGCTAAGGAAAAGAAATTCGGAACATCGGAATACCTGTTCACAAAGCCAGTGAAGCGGAAAACCATTGTTCTGGCGAAGGTGATCGTTTCAGCAGTGAACCTGCTGGTGTTCGCCCTGTTCAGTGGCGTGTGCAATTATTTCACAATTGTTCTTCCTTTGGGCGGTCTGGATCAGCCGGGAGCGGTGCTTTCCACAACGATGGGAATGTTCTTTACCCAGATCCTCTTTTTTGCCCCGGGGCTGTTGTTTGCCAGCGTGCTCCTGTCCTATAGGGCTGCGGTGCGGACAGGAACAATTTTCATGCTGGCTGCCTATGCGTTGGCCTTTACTGCTGAGTACACAGGTAATCATTTTCTGGACTATCTGACCCCATTGCGTTATTTTGATGTGTACGAGGTAGCACTGCACGGTTTCCACCTTCCCTATATCTTCTTAACAATCGTTGTGGCAGGCATTTGTGTCGCAGCTGCCCTGAAGCAATGGAAACGGCGGGATTTGTGATTTTACATGAATCGTGTATCTTGAAAAAGGCAGCTAACGATATATGGAGGAAATATTTATGTTACGACCAAAAGAAGTAGTATGTAAATGGGTAGATGCGTTCAATAATCACGATGTAGAAGCAATCGTGAGCTTGTACCATGATAACGCAACCAACCATCAAGTGACAAATGATCCCGTGATTGGGATAGATGCAATCCGAGAAATGTTTACAACAGAATTTGCCACTGCCGATATGACTGCCATTGTAGAGAACATCTTTGAAGATGGACAGTGGGCGATTTTAGAATGGAAGGATCCTCTGGGACTGCGGGGATGCGGCTTCTTCCATGTTGTAAATGGTAAAATTCTGTTCCAGAGAGGATATTGGGATAAGCTGTCCTTTTTGAAGCAGCATAATATACCTATTGAATCGTTGTGAAAAAGTGAACAAAGCACGAAGTTGAAGGGATCAGTAAAATGGAGCGAGGAAGAATTATCGTAATTACAGGCCCTCCGGGAACTGGAAAATCGACAGTATCAGCTATTGTTGCGAAGGAATCCTGTATGGAAAAATCAGTGCATATGCATACCGATGATTTTTACCATTACCTGAGCAAAGGGGCAATATTGCCGCATTTGCCGGAATCCAATGAGCAAAACCTGATTGTGATCGAGGCCTTTTTAGAAGCCGCAAAGCGTTATGCCCGTGGTGGATATGATGTAATCGTGGATGGAATTATCGGCCCGTGGTTTTTGCAGCCTTGGTTAAATATCGTTCACGAAGGCTATGAAGTACATTATATCATTTTGAGAGCAAGCAAGGAGGAAACCCTGAACCGGGCGACTGGACGTTTGAAATTGGATAGCGAAACAAATACTGAATTGGTAGAAGTGATGTGGGAGCAATTCCATCATCTTGGAGTATATGAGCGGAATGCTATAGACACAACAAATGATTCGATTCAGGATACAGTTTCCGCAATAAACGAGAAAATTTCAAATAAAACAGCGTTGTTATTGTAACGGAATACCACCAGCGAAAAACCGCTGCTACATGGAATTAAAACCATGCGGCAGCGGCTTTTTTATTTCCGAGCTTTATTCCTGTGACTTGGGAAGCTCTTTAACAGCTTGGACTTCTTGAATATTCTCTTCATGGTGTCATGTTCTTCTTCGAGGAGCTTATCGTAGTCAATTTGCAGTTCTTCGCAGAAGTAACGCCAGAATTCTTCAATCGGATTACTCTTGTATTTCATGGACTGCAAAAGACGCTGCATCTTTTTGTCGTTGGATGCGGGGCGTTCAATGGGAGCGGATTCCGTGGCATTTTGGTTTTTCTCACGGATGCTGCGAATGACCCGATCCAGATCGCCGTGGATGTTATGGAAGAAGTATTCCTCTTCGTCGATGCGGGCAGCGTCCAGAACCTGAACATACAGGTCGTTGCTTTCCGGGTTGTGCTGCTGCAAAATTTGGAGCCGAACTGCATTCAGCCAGTCGTTCATATTCTTAATCTGCATGGTGGCGATGCCGTCCACATAGATTTCGGTGTCAGTCATCAGCTTTAGAAAATCCGGGTGCTTTATCATCTCGCAGAGCAGACGGTTGTTGAGTCTGCCGCTTTTTAGAATATCCAAGGTTTCATTGTCCAGATGAAGCTCCGCAATTTCGTGATTCTGAACTTCACGGGATTCGGTGAGACCCAGCAGCCAGTCGGTAGAAACATGGTAGTATTCGGCAAGGATCACCAGATTCGTATGACTGATGTCTTTATAATCGTCACTTTCATAGCTGCCCAGAGTCGATGAAGCAATTCCGGTTTCATCTGCAAGCTGTTTCAGCGTGAAGCCTTTTTCCGAAACTCGCAAGTCTTTTAGTTTTTCCTGTATGGATAAGCCTTTTTTCATGGCAAAATCTCCTTCCTGCGGCTGCATTTCTGCCGCTGTTTTCATTATATCATGCCTTGTCCACAATCGTGGAAATTTTTGCTTTTTAGCAGAAAATCCTACTTTGCGGATATCCGGCACGGGGGTCAAAAATGTTCCATAATGTAGTCAGTTCATCGATGGATTATTCCAATCGAATGACCGTCCTGATGGGATATGCTTCCCGGCGAAGCACCGCAGAGACTATCGGCAGGAACATGGAGGAACCCTGACCGATACGAGCGTGCCAATGGAAGCAAAACGCCGCAGAGAAACTGGGGCAGGAACGACATCTGGGTACAGCGGCGAACTGACACAAAAAATGATACCGAAACACGACAATCTGACAGGGGGATAGTCTACCCTGTCAGCAATCCTTCGGGGATTTTTGCACCGCTCTAAGGCGGTATTTTTGCTGAAAATCGCCCCGAAACCATACACAAAATCGGGAGGATACCATTGTGCCGAGAATGAGCCAAAAGAGGAAACAGGAACTTTCCTTTTTCCTGAATGACCGGGGGCGTGTCAGCTACAACGATCTGTGCCGGAAGTGCCAGCATGAATGCAGGCAGAGCTTTCGGGCGGTTGTGGTTGACTGCCCTCGTTATTTATCCAAACGAGCGAAGAAAAAGGAGAACCCAACCAAATGAATTTTGAATTTATGACGATAGACACACCGCTGCCGCCATGTATGCCCTTTCCCAGAGCGTTGCTGGGATTCCCGGTCAGCAGCACTGCTAAGGTCATGTACTGCCGGATGCTGGATGCCATGCTTTCAGATGGACAAGAGGACGAGAACGGCATCCTGTTTGTCTGTTTCCCTGTGACTGCAATCGCTGCTGCTCTGTCCAGAAGTTCCATGACGGTGAAGCGTTCTTTGAACGAGCTGGAAACCGCAGGACTTATCATGCGGGTGCGCCGAAGCATTGGAGAGCCGAACAGGATTTATGTGCTGACTCCGAGAGAGGACGAAGATGTTTCCTCCTGAGTTCGCTTGAAAGCTCTCAACGCTGTTGAGAGAAAATCGAATGTGACCGCCAAGGTCAGATGAGAAGCCGCTGTCAGTTTTTGCGTGAATGCAAAATCCGGCAGCGGCTTTTTTTCGGAAGTCCCTTGGGGGGTTGCGAAAAAGCCGAAGAAGCTGAAAGGAGCCATAGAGGAAAGGGCGAGGTTCAGCTTCTTCGGGCAGGAGTACAGAGGGCGCAGCCCCTTTGTGCATGGGTACAGGGTCGCACAAAGTCCAGGGGACCTTGGTATTGCGTGGACCGAAGCGGAGCGTAGATGCAATATCCCTGTGCAGGTCAAGGGCGGCAGCCTTGCCCAGTTAAGTGGCGTTGCGCCGCTTAGTACTGGGTATTACTTGGCGCAGAAATGCAGCAAGGAAGCAGCTTCGCTGCCCCTCCCCCTGCGGGGAAAATCTTAAAGAAACGGAGGAACCAAGTTTGAAACTGACAAAACACAACGGTCGTGCCGGAAAGAATGGCGTTTACAATCCCAAGCACAATGACCGTAATTTCGATGTGAGCAACAGCGAACACATTGACGAGCAGCGAGCCGAACACAACATCTACTGGGACTGCTACAACGGTTATCGGCAGCTGGCAGAAAAGAACAGTGACGAGATTGAGCTGGCTTCAACCTTTGAAGAAGTCGAGCAGATTTATTATCACACCCATTATTCCGATTACACGGACGGACAGAATGCCCGTAATGAAAAGAACCGCCACACGGAGCGCAACCGCACTACGGATGAAATTCTGAAAAATAAAAAGACCTGCCCGGAGGAAAGTTTGCTCCAAATCGGAAAGATGGAGGAACACGCTTCTGCGGAAACCCTCTTTCTGGTGGCTACGGAATTTTTTGCGGAGCTGGAAAGACGCTTCGGTTCCCATGTGCACATTTTGGACTGGGCATTGCACATTGATGAAAGCACGCCTCACATCCATGAACGCCATGTCTTTGACTGTGAAAATCAGTACGGGGAGCTTTGTCCCCAGCAGGAGAAAGCTTTGGAAGCCCTTGGCTTTGAACTGCCGGAGCCGGACAAGAAGCTGGGTCGCCACAACAACAGAAAAATGGTCTATGATGCCGCCTGCCGGGCTTTGCTGTTCGATATTTGCAGGAAGCACGGATTGCAGCTGGAGGAGGAGCCGGAGTACGGCGGTCGCAAGTATCTGGAAAAGCAGGACTTCATTCTTGCCAAGCAGAAGGAGCAGCTGGTGGCTCAGTCTCAGACGATTCAGGAGCAGGAAGCCGTCATTCAGGAAAAGGAAGAAAAGCTGGACGAGCTGACCTTGAAGCTGGATGATGTGGAAGCTCTGATTGATGATGTTTCCGAGATTGCCTATGATAAGGCGGTGGAGGTTGTGACCGATACCGTCAGGGTGGAAACACACAAGCAGGACATTCAGCTGGTGGAGGAAACAAAGTCCTGGCTGCTGTCCCCAGAGCGCAAGGCTCCCAAAAAGGAGCGGGAGTACGCTGCCGCCCGACTGGACAATGTGGTTTCCAAAATCACCAAAGCCATGCAGACAGCTCTTAGTGTAATGAAGGCTGCGCTGACGAAGCCGGAGGTCAGGAAAGCAAATACCCAGCAAATTAAAGAAAAAGCCAGAACTTCCATTTATGAAATGCTGAACCGCAACAAGGCGATTGTGGCGGCTGAGGATGCCGCACGGAAAAAGGAAACTCACAAAAAACAGAATATGGAACGCTAACAGGCACTTGCCATTTTCGTATTGAGAATGTCAGGTGCCTTTCCTATTTTCAGGAGGAAATGATTTGAATGTATTTGAAACAGTCAAGCAGTCTGTGACCACCCGGCAGGCTGCGGAACACTACGGAATCCGGGTAGGCAGAAACGGAATGGCTTGCTGCCCGTTCCACAACGACAAGACCCCCAGCATGAAGCTGGACAGGCGTTACCACTGCTTCGGCTGTGGGGCAGATGGGGATGTGATTGACTTCACAGCGGCTCTGTATGGGCTGGGAAAGAAGGAAGCTGCTGTACAGCTGGCAAGGGACTTTGGACTGTCCTACGAGGAAGGGAAGCTCCCAGATAAGATGAAAAAGCCCAAGCCCCGGCACAAATCCCCGGAGGTACAGTTCAGGGAAGCGCAGAGCCATTGCTTCCGTGTTCTTGCCGATTATCGCCATCTGCTGGAACGCTGGAAAACCGAGTATGCGCCGGAGTCCCCGAATGAGGAATGGCATCCCCGGTTTGTGGAAGCCTTACAGAAAATCAACCATGTGGAATATCTGCTGGACACGCTGCTGTCCGGCGATACGGAGGAACGGGCGCAGATCATTACAGAATACGGAAAGGATGTGATAGAGCTTGAAAAACGATTATCAGAACTTGCCGCCCCAGATGCAGCAAGCCGTGAAAAATACAGTAAACACCATGCAGCCGCCCCGGAGCGTTGAAGAAGTGAAAGCTGAATTGGAAAGCACGGAGAAGGGCGGTGTCCGGCAGAGCATCCGCAACTGTCTGACAGTGTTTCAGCGTGACCCGGTGCTTGCCGGGGCGATTGCTTATAACAGCCTGACTGACCGCAAGGACATCATTAAGCCCATCGGCTATCACAGAACAGGTACAGCCCTGACAGATACGGATATGAAATATCTGCTTCTTTATCTGGAAGAAAATTATGGGCTGACCAGTGAGAAAAAGATTGAAAACGCCATTGGTATTGTGGCGAATGAAAATAAGTACCATCCAATCCGGGACTGCCTGAACAGCCTTGCGTGGGACGGAACGGAGCGCATCCGATATGCCCTGCACCACTTCCTTGGAGCTGAGGTCAGCGAGTATAGCTATGAAGCCTTGAAGCTGTTTATGCTGGGGGCGATTACGAGGGCATTCAAGCCCGGCAGCAAGTTTGAAATCATGCTTTGTCTGGTAGGCGGTCAGGGAGCGGGTAAGTCTACCTTCTTCCGGCTGCTGGCTCTCCGGGACGAGTGGTTTTCGGATGACCTTCGCAAGCTGGACGATGACAATGTGTATCGCAAGCTGCAAGGTCACTGGATTATCGAAATGTCCGAGATGATGGCAACCGCCAACGCCAAGAGCATTGAGGAAATCAAGTCCTTCCTGAGCCGCCAGAAGGAGGTTTACAAAATCCCCTACGAAACCCACCCGGCAGACAGACCGAGACAGTGTGTATTCGGCGGCACCTCCAACGCTCTCGACTTCCTGCCCCTTGACCGTTCCGGCAATCGCCGCTTTATTCCGGTCATGGTGTACCCGGAGCGGTCGGAGATTCACATTTTGGAGGACGAAGCTGCTTCCAGAGCCTACATCCGGCAGATGTGGGCAGAAGCCATGGAAATTTACCGCAGCGGAAACTTCAAGCTGAAATTCAGCCCGGAAATGGCAAAGTACCTGAAAGAGCATCAGCGGGACTTCATGCCGGAGGACACGAAAGCCGGACAGATTCAGGCCTATCTGGACAAGTACACCGGGGACACGGTCTGCTCCAAGCAGCTCTACAAGGAAGCCCTGAACCACACTTTTGACGAGCCGAAACAATGGGAAATCCGGGAGGTCAATGAGATTATGAACCAGTGCATTACTGGCTGGCGTTATTTCTCCAATCCGAGGATGTTCGTAGGATTCGGCAGACAAAAGGGCTGGGAGCGTGAAAAGACAGCAACGGACAATGGCAACCCGTCCGACAAAATCCCTGACGGGTTTGTGGAGATAACGGAGCAGATTGAGCTACCATTCTGAAAATGACAGCCCGTTGCCCTCTTTGTTGCAATCCCGTTGCCGACCCGGTTGCCGGGAAAAGCCTTGATTTCCAACGCTTTTTTCCTTCTGACAACCAAAACTACAGAAAAATAAAAGAAAAGTAAATAGATAACCAAAAGCCAGATGGAGAATGTATTTGAGGTCTTTTGAAGTCCGTTGCCGGACTTCGTTGCTGACCGTTCTCTGCCTGGCACATTTCATTTATGGAGGATAAATGCCTATGACGAAAAATATGGAGATTCCTGTTTGGCGCAGATATACGCTGACCATTGAAGAAGCTGCCGGATATTACCACATCGGAGAAGGAAAGCTGCGGATGCTCATTGACGGGCATCCCAACGAGGATTTCTATGTGATGAACGGAAACCGTGCCCTCATTAAGCGTGAGAAATTCGAGCGGTATCTGGATCAGGCAACGGCAGTATAAAAAAGTGCTTGGTAGAATTGCCGATTTCCTATGATAGACCTATACGGAGAGCCAAACTTGTGCTATTATAACGGTGCAAGTCTGGCTCTCCTTTTACAGTAAAGGAGAGATTTCAATGAGTGAAAAAAGACGAGACAACCGTAATCGAATTTTGCATGAAGGCGAGTACCAGCGTGCAGACGGGAGGTATCGGTTCCGTTACATTGACGAGGACGGAAAAGAGAAAAATGTGTATAGTTGGCGTTTGGACAAAAACGACCCAATGCCCAAAGGCAAGAAACGGGAACTTTCGCTGCGGGAGAAAGAAAAGCAGATTGAAGCGGATTTGTTTGACCACATCGTAACCAACGGCGGCAATTACACGGTGCTGGAACTGGTGGAGAAGTATGTGTCCCTGAAAACGGGTGTCCGGCACAATACCGTTGCCGGGTACAAGACGGTAATCAATGTCCTGAAAAAAGAAGCATTCGGGAAACAGCGCATTGACAAGGTGCGCTTGTCGGATGCAAAAGCGTGGCTCATCAAGCTTCAGCAGGTGGATGGCAGGGGCTACAGCTCCATTCATTCCATCCGGGGCGTTCTCAGACCGGCTTTTCAGATGGCGGTGGACGATGACCTGATTCGGAAAAATCCCTTTGGATTTGAGCTGGCATCGGTGATTGTCAACGATTCTGTGACAAGAGAAGCAATCACCCGGAAGCAGGAGCGGGATTTGTTGAAATTCATCAAGGAAGATGCACATTTCAGTAGATACTACGATGCAATCTACATTCTCTTTCATACCGGGCTTCGTATTTCGGAGTTCTGCGGACTGACGGTTTCTGAGATTGAGTTTGATGAAATGCGTATCAAGGTAGACCATCAGCTGCAGCGCACCGCCCAGATGAAATATGTGATTGAGGAGCCTAAGACAGAGAGCGGTACCCGCTATGTGCCGATGACCGAAGAAGTTGCAGCCTGTTTCCGCAGAATCATTGCCAACCGTGAAGCACCGAAGGTCGAGCCAATGGTGGATGGGTATATCCGCTTCCTGTGTCTGGATAAAAACGATATGCCAAAGGTAGCCCTGCACTGGGAGAAGTATCTGGAACACATCGTAGAGAAGTACAACAAGATTTATCGCATCCAGATGCCGAAAGTAACCCCTCATGTATGCCGACACACATTTTGCTCCAACATGGCAAAATCTGGAATGAACCCGAAAACATTGCAGTATATCATGGGTCACTCAGACATCAGTGTAACCCTGAATGTCTATACCCATGTAAACTTCGATGATGCCAAAGCCGAGGTGCTTCGGGTAGCGAATGGCTGAAAAAGCCCGTTGGTAAAGCCGCTGACTATACCAATGAATTTACCAATATTGCAGGGAAAAACATGAGAAGATATGGTACGATTTGAGAAGATACCCCGGAAACAGCAGGGGTATCAAAACCCGAAAGACCCTGTAATACCAAGCATTTGAGAAGAAATACAAGACTTATATGGAGTTATAAAAAGATGATAAAAATACTATTCATTTGCCACGGCAGCAAATAAAATAATTATCACAGCTGCTACAATAATATTCGTACTTATTGCCTTATTCTGTGCCGCCTTTACAGTCGCCATAGGTTCCCCGGCAAAAGACATTCCCCAAACATTTCCATCTGCATCATAAATCGGCATATAGAACACATAGAATTTATTTCCGCCGATATCAACATTGTCCTTCTCCACTGTTTTTCCGGACTGACAGGCACTCCATATCTCCGGTGCCGATGTGGTGCCTATATTCCTGCTCCCATCAGCGTTCTTAATTGAAGTTATGAAACGAACGTCCCCTTGAAAGATTGTTATATCGACTTCATTTCCTGCAAAACTGTCAACATAGGCAAAACTTTCATCATCCTGAGCAATTATTCCATTCTGGATATCATATTCAAAATAATTCGCCGCCCCGATTGCAGCCACCTCAAGCCTCTCATATGCCTCTTCTTCCATATTATCGCTCAGCTGTCCCACTGACATAAGCGTCAATGCCACAGCTCCGATAATAAGCGGTACAAGTGCAAAAAGCACCTGCATGAGATAGATTGAAATTCCTTGTTTGTCCTTCATTTTTTTCAGAATAATCAAACTTGTTGATGGGGAACCTTCTTGATGGTTTTAATTGATGGGCGTGATTGATGGGTAGATATTTAGTGCGTTTTATATCGCATTTTCGTTTAATTAACACAAAAAGTAAAAAAGACCCCCTGCTCGATTTTGGGAATCAAAGCAGAGGGTGTTTTTTGTGTAGTTAAGAGCTTAACTTAATAGCATTGCTTTTTTATGTTGTAATATCAGTCCTTGAAGAACTCCATCTCCTTATTGAGCTGTTCTGCGATAAGTTTAAGGTCATTTGCGGAACCTGCAAGGGTTGTTACCGTTGCTGAGAGTTCTTCCATGGATGCGCCGGTTTCTTCGCTTGATGCGGCGTTTTCCTCAGAGATAGCACTTAGAGCTGCCATGACATCTACTACTGCGTTCTTAGATGTATCGCACTGCTCTGCTCCTGCTGATATATCCCCTACGCCTGTCACGGTGTTGTTGATATCATCTATCATGTTGTCAATAGACTGGATCGTCTCGCCAAGGCTGGTCTGCTGTTCAAGGTTGGCTTCTTTAACGTGATGTGCTGCTTCAACGGCGGCTTTTGCTTCGTCAAGGAGCTGTTCCATCTCCTGCCTTATATCATCAGCCATATGCTTAGAGTCTTCAGCAAGCTTTCCGATCTCCTCTGCAACAACTGCAAAGCCCTTTCCTGCTTCGCCTACTCTTGCAGCTTCGATTGAAGCATTAAGCGAAAGAAGGTTTGTCTGTGTGGCGATTGAGGTAATGCCTTCCACTTTGCCCGATATATTATCTACCGCATCCTGTGTTCTCTGAATAGTGTCTGATATCTCATCTATCTTTGTTGTCATCTCGGAGGACGAACTCTGAAGCTCTGACAGCGACCTTGATGAAATTTCTGAAGCTTCCTTCATCTTGCCCGCAAGACCTTCGAGGGTCTGAGTGGAGTTCTGTACATTACCTACTGCGTCGCCGATCTGCCCGACGTTCTCAGAAGCACTCTGTATCTCATCTGCCTGCTGGGTGGCTCCTGATGCTATCTCCTGCACTGCATTTGCAACGTCAACTGCGGTCTGCGAGATCTGCTCTGCCATGTCGGAAAGCTCTGTTGACGAGCTTCCAACAGATGCTGCGCTGCTCCTTATGCCTTCCACGATTCCAGATAATGTATCGATAAGAGCGTTGGTGCTTACGATTGCTTCTCCTATCTCGTCGCCCCTATCTGTGTACTTTTCCATCTTCCTAAATTCACCATTGGCAAGGTGATTAACCGAGTTATTAAGGGCTCTTACTGCTTTTGACATCTTTGACGAGGCAAGGTATGCAACAATGACCGCTATTGCCATAAGAAGGAGCGTTATAACGAGCATTGTCACGATGGACTTATTTATCTGTGACTGCACGGCTTCTCTTGATACTCCCGTAAATGCCATAGCCGTTACCTTGCCATTGGTCTCAACGGGGACATATGCTACGAAATAAGGCTTTCCTGCAACCTGAGTATTCGTGGACGTATAAGTATTACCGTTATCAATAACTTCCCTGATCACTGCATCTACCGCTGTCGTCCCGATAACTGATGCCCCAAGGGATGAGTTCTTTCTGGTGTCATTGTCAAACCATGTGAAGTCATAGCCAGTGTTTGATTTAAGGGCCGACTCGATATCGTTATCACCTGCCTGTCTGTAGGTTACGCTTGACCCTATATCCCTATAAGTATATGCTGAAGATAAAAGACCTTTAAGGACTTCTTCTTCCATTCCGCTCTTCATGAACGTAACGCCCATAATAAGGAGTATTGCTCCTATAAGGAGCGAGGGGATTACCGCTATCGCAAGGATTTTTTGTTTGATTGAGATTTTCATTGTTAGATACCTTCCTTTCGTGTTATGGTTTCTATTTTTCACCGTTGAACGCCATGAGAAATGTCATGTGATGCAACTTTTGAATACTGATTTGTGCTAAGAGAGCGGTGGACTTCATTTAATATCGTTCCATCTGCAACGTTTTTGTCATCAAACTGCCTTAGTATGAGGTCTTTATACAGATGGTCGCCATTCTTTGTTGCCTGGAGCCGCGCCGTATTATATACCTCTTTCAGTTCTTTTAATTCTTCGTGTTTTTGGGCGGCCTGCCCTAAGATATATTTATCTTCTTTAGGGCTTTTGGCACCGTGCCACTTAAACTTATACTCAAAGAAGTTTTTTAAGTCCTGCTCTTCTTTGTGTTCAGCCGATTTTATATGTACAAGCTGTTGCCCCCATGTCTTTGCAAGTTTCGTGGTCTTTTCGAAGTCTTTGGCGCTCTGTATGGGCGCGTGCTGCGTATAATCGCAAAGTCTTTTAATATCGGATAATCGAAGTTATTGAGGGTTTACCTTCGTGAGGGTCGTGATTGAAGGTTTTAATTAAGGGGCAGATATTTAGTAAGGTATTTTAGTTTAAGTGCTTCATCACGAAAGAAAGGGTTGTTGCCACAAACCCTAAATAATGTTCATTCCTTTTAACATTTTTACGTGCATTCCGCAACCAGGACAATGACTGCTTGTAATATAACATCCCCACTGATTTACAGGTGGCTCATATCCACACTCGCTACACGATACCTTTCCAGTTTGTTTATTCCTAATCCATAATGAAAATGGCTCTTCTGGAGGCCCATCGACTGTTTTTGTCGGATGCTTAAGTGGTTTAATATTCATTATCTTTTCAGAAGCCATTTCAAACAGTTTATCATCGACTACTCCTTGGGAGTGTAGATCCTGTAGTAAAAGCATCTGTAGCATTTTGCTGCTTTCCTCGTTGTTTTTAGACACAATCTGGTCTTTATAATTTTTATTCATAAGTGTGTATTCCTCATATTGTCCTTGTCTTAATTTTATTGAAACATTTGTCCCTCAAGCCAAACCCTCAACAAGTGTGGATGCCCAATCTTTATTCGCTTTTGCCTAACCATCAAACCAGCCCATCAACAAGTCGGGCCATTTTTGGCTCAGACCATCAAGTTAGCCCATCAAACTGCTCGTCAGACCATCAGCAAGTTTGATTAGCCTTTTTTCATTCCTCCTAGTAAGTAAATGTTTGCTCTTTATTTTCAAAACCCGCTTTTACGGATTTTTAAAGCACATCTCTCCCGATTCCGATTTCAAACCGGAAATAATTGTCCCCACCTCAACCGGCTTGGAATAAAAGCACCCCTGAAAACTATGTATGCTCATATCTTTCAGTATATTTCGCATTCCGGATGTCTCTATCCCCTCCACGCAGACATCCGAGCCAAAAATACCGGCCGCATCTGTAAAATTATTAATAAGCCTTCTTTCTTTCTCGTCTTCTTCTATTTTCTGTACAAAGCCCCTGTCAACCTTTATTGTGTCAAACGGCAAATTTTTAAGAAGCCCTATTGATGAAAATCCTGTCCCAAAATCATCAAGGGCAATGTGGACTCCTCCGGCTCGCAACGTTGTCATGACATTATTTAAAAGCTTCATGTCAAGCAGCCTGCATCTTTCCGTTATTTCAAGGCAGAGCTTTTGCGGATCAAATCCCGTATTCTTAACTATGTTCCAAACGCTGTCCGTAAAATCAGGCCGTTCGAGCTGCGCATAGGACAGGTTGACATTGATAATAAAATCAGGCAGGATCTCCTGTATCTTTTTTGCATCAGTCATTGCCTTATGAAGTATCCATTCTCCAAGCACCGGAAATAATGGATCTTTTTCCAATACCGGGATGAACTCATCCGGAGGAACCATGCCATACTTATCATTTTTCCAGCGGAGAAGTGCCTCCGCTCCTATCAGTTTTTCTGTTTTGGCATCAACCACAGGCTGATACAATAGATAAAACCCGTCAAACTCATTATTGATCGAATTTCGTATAGAATGCAGCTTTGCCGTGCTCTTTATGTTATCAGTCCTTAGATTATTGCAAAATTCCACGATATCGCCCTGCTTATTGAACTTTGATTCATCATAAGCATATGTCAGGCAGGAATACACCGTCTGATCATCCGTCGTAAAATCATCTACAGCCAACGTTCCTGCATATAATTCCAAAGGTGCATATTCATCTCCAAGCTTTATGCCTTCCCTAAAATGCGCCCTGAGTCCCTCATAGGTTCTCTCCATATCTTCATATGTCTGGGTCTCGGTAATAATGGCGAATTTAGATCCATCCATGCGGAAGGTTCCGCCCCTGTTGCCTACGTGATCCATCAGGTAACGGCCGACGCCCTGCAGGACGGAATTCCCCGCAGCATATCCATATAGCTCATTGATCTCTGCAAACTTGCTGATCCCTATCAAGCAGACCCTCATAGGTATCTTACTATCTATATGGCTACGAATGTCCTCGAAAAAACCGTACTGATTCCTTAAACCTGTCAATCGGTCTATATGGCTTTGTTGGCTGTGGTTTCTTATTGCACCGCCGAAATACTCAGGCTGACCGGATATATCCTTGATCACAATCCCCCGGCAGGTGCATACATCGTACTCGCCATCTTTTCTTCTGGCACGGTACTGCATATCATGTCCGCCTGATTTCCCGCTGAATATGTCATCTATTCCATGATGGAAGGCATTTCTGTCTTCGGGATGTATGTGTTCCTCCCATATAGCTCCTGCTCCATACATATATTCACCGGGCAATCCAAAAGCATCTGTCAGCACCTTTGACCATCTCGAAAAATCATACTGCATGTCACAAAGATACACATAGGTATCATCACCTATTACGGAAAAAGCTTCAAACAGCTCATCAAGCCGCCTCTTTCTTTCCTCGGGGATTTTGTCGAATCCGTTCATATCATTCCTCCAATACTGATAGAGCCTTTTTATACTACGTTTTTCATTCTACTTCCGCCTTTACTACGCTGTATATGTTCTCAATGGCCTGATTTACGTTCTGAACATGCAGAAAATGAAACGGTATCTCCTTACTTCTGACAGTCCCAAGCATCTTGTAATACATACATTTTACTTTTCAAACCTTAAACACCATGTTCTTGGCAACTATATCAGTCTGCGTTATTTGTGCATCATCAATTACAATCCTGAACACGGTAAACCCGTTATCAATAGGCTTTCTTTTTATTCCAAACACCTTACCGCCGATCATACGCTCATCAATCTCAAAACCTTCTTCCAGTTCTTCAAAAATAATTCTTCCGACCGTATAACCGTTCATCCCTTCGATCGTCAGCGTATTATCAGTTATCTCTGCTTTTTGAATGACATAATAAATGAAATTAAAGTTATATTGTCCAAACTCTTCCGCCATCCGTTCCACCCTCTGCATTTGGAATACTCTAAAACTCCCGATTATAGCAACAAGACCAAAACCCGGTTCTGTATTACAGAATCAGGTTTTGGTCTTATAGTATCCGTATATTATTCAGCAGAATACTATGCTCTGCTCTGCTCTGCTT
>PPYF01638959.1_pt1 | contig 15458 bp, 15 predicted proteins | sample 1559871 | NCBI WGS metagenome assembly PPYF01 (sample SAMN08240021, study PRJNA423297) | Human gut metagenome, whole genome shotgun sequencing project. | reverse complement strand
GGGTTACACTCCTTCATAGAGGATTCATGTTGCTTCTATTGTTTCGGGGACTGCAAATTTAATCAATTCCCGATAAAAACAAAAGCTATGTCCTATTTAAAGGGTTTGGCTCGTCAAACTTCATGGCACACTTACCAGAGGTCCTTGCTCTATTATGTGCGTAAGATATGCTTTTCCCAAGATATATCAAGTGATACACATCATTGCTGTTGGCAGGGACCTTTACTGATACCGCTCCTTTATAAAGTTCTTGGAAAAAGGCTTCCCTTTTTGCCAGATAATCGGATTGTGACGTTCCGGTTATTGTAAATGCTAGGGTCACTTCTCTTGAAGCAACTTTGGCATTGTCTGTCACCACTCTTTTCCCGTGTTCAAGACGGCTTTCGTTTTCTATATATTCTTTCATCGTGCAGGGAGCGCACAATGCTGTTAGAAATCCGTCATCCATTCTTACGCCCCATGTGACATAAGCATCCTTGTTGTTAATTAATAACTTCGCTTCCATAGCCTATAATTTTGATGTATTTTTCTTCACTTCCGCAATATCCTTCTGCATTTGCTGTACGGGTTTCACAATCGCTCCCGTATTCTCTGAAATCTGCACAAGCTCAAGATAAGAGCGGGCTATTATGTCACGCGTCTCACTCGCGATGTCTCTTATATTCGAACTTGTGGAAGATATGGTGTCAATTCTCGTATTAAGAATGCTCAAGGATTGGGATTGTGCTATATTCTGGTTCTTTATCTCCTCACCGGCAATCTGCAAGGCGGTAAAACGTCCGTTAAGTTCCTCTCCGGTGTCTTGGGACATGGACTGGAATCCTCTACTGCTTGCAGACTGCTGGGTGGCTTCTCCGGTCCATCCGAATATCTCGGCCAGTTTGTCACGTTCAGCAACTGCAGCATCCACTATTTCCTCGTACTGTTTACGAAGCTCCTCCATATCTCCTTTGGTTATTCCCTCTTTGTCTTTCCCTGCTTCTGCAAAAGAGTCATACCAGTCCTGCAGCTCTTTGGAAAATTTTTCCCCCACCATGTTAGTAAGGATGGCGCGCTGCATATACTCGCTGAAATCCTCAGCAAAGTCTTTGGCAGAGCTGTCCATATCCATAAGGGTATCCACGAAACTGTCAAAAACACTGTCAAAGGTTGTTTGGGTGAGCCGCTCTTTTACCTGGTTCTGTATTTCCTCTATCTTGGCCTCCCCTTCAATGATACTGTCCAGATATTCCCGTACATCATCGTCCATTTTTTCCCAGAAGGCGGTAGATTGTAGCTTCTCCAATTGCTCAACAGTAAGGTCAAACAGTCCGGTCATTCTTCCGGTCCCGATAAACTCTTTGGCGGCATTGACTGACATGTCGAGTGCGTTGGCGATGTCCTGCCAGTCGCTTGAAGAGGTGTTCTTTGCCATTCGCTTGCCGATGGAATGGGAACCGATAGACGCACCGGAATTGAGCCGTTCCTTTCCCAGTGTTCTGTATGCCTCTATCTGTTTTTCTACGAGGTCAATGGCTTCCTGCCCCACCTTGTCGGCTTCAACGCCGTAGGACATATCAATATATTCCCTTTTCTTGTCTATCAGTTCATCCCATATCTCATTTAGCTTGTTGTATTCCTCGACCATCTCGTTGTAACGGGAATAATCAGCACCACCGAGACCGAATGCGCCAAAAGTGAGAGTATCAAATATCCCTCCAACAGCCCCAGCTACATTACCGACAATGTTCCCTACAAAACCAGCCAACCCTTGCTTTTGTATTCCTTCAAGTATTGAAAATATGGCACCGACAATGCCGCCAATTTTGCTTCCAGCCTCAGTAAATGCATCAACCACACTCGCGGCTGCATTTCCGAATGAGGAAAGGCTCATTTCTGCATTGCTTCCCAACTGGGCTATCGCATCACCGACCATTATCAAGTTGTCTATTGTCTTCTTGCTTGACCGGGTTACATCGGTTTCCGCATTCTGTTTCCGCTGCTGTGCTTTATTTACTTTCCTTTGGGCTTCCTCTTTTTCCGCTTCCGTGCCTTCATTGTTTGCTCTGACAAGTTCCTCTTCTGCCTTTTTCAGTTCCTCCGTAGCATTCGCCAACTCTTTCAGAGATTCAGTCATTCCTCCAAAGATTCCTCCTTTGTCTACCATTGCGCTATTGATGGAGTTTATAGCTCCCTCTATAACTTGTATCTGTTCAGGAGTAGCGTCCTTGAAATCATCGGAGTCCTTAAATTCTTGAAGTTGTGCCTTTATTTTGGTAAGCTGTTCTTTTGTTATCTTGCTCAAATCCCCAAATACCATCTCCCAGTTTATTTCTTCCTTCAGTTTACTCATATTCAAGGACGATATGGCTTCTTCCCATTGTTTTTGAAGGGTATTTTTTGTACCCAAATCTGTTTCCTTATTTATGGCATCCTCATATTTCTTGTCAATGGCTGCTTTCTTTTGGGAGAATGTTCCGTATTCAATAAGATATTCATTCATGGCATTCTCACGTTTCTGCCATTCGTCAACACCTTGTCCGATTTGTGTGTTCTTGATAATCTTGTCCCATGCCGATGTAATGTCTTTCACATTAATGGTGGAGGCGTCAAACGTTTGCCTCACATATCCCTTTGTCTGTTTGGCTTTCAATTCCTCCTGGGCATCGAATATCTCCTTCTGACCTTGTATATAGGCACGTATATAGTCCTCCTTCTGGCGCTCTAAGGCTTGTATCTCCTTCTTGTTGTTCAGTTCACGTTGCGCCTGCTCCTTCTCGTAGCCATCCTGCAAGCTGTCAATGCGCGACTGTTCCAATTGGTTATCCAAGTCCTGCTGCTGGCGTTGGCGCTCAATGGCGTACTTCGTTTCCAGAGAAAGAATTTTTTCATTCTTGGAACGAATATCTTCTTGCTGTTTTATTAGTTTCTCATCCGTATCTTCTTGCTTAGAAGTGGAATCATAAGCCTTAAGTTCTCTTTCAGCTTCCTTAATTTCATTTACAGCTTTTACATAAGTCTCTATTACGGCTTCATCCACTTCCAAAGAAGAGAAGTCTGCACCTTTCTTAAAAGCATCATCCAGCGTCCTTTTCACATCAGATTTGATTTCTTTCAATACGCTTTCTGCCCGTTGCTTTTGTTGCGTCCAGTATTCGTATGTTCCCTGTTGGGGTTGGGGGAAAAGGTCAAGTGTATTTATGTGGTTGGAAATAGCCACTAAATTATCGTCGTATGTCTTAACGTTTTTGACGATGTCATCGTATATTTTTTGTTGCTTTTCCAGATTCTTATTAGCGGCTGAAAGATTATCGTTGGCTACGGATACGCGATTCCCGGAACCATACAATCCCTGCCGTCGTGCCTGCAGGGCGGCTTCCTGCTCCTTTTCGGCAAGCTCCACTTGCGCCTCTGCTTTCATCAAGGTAGCTTTCTGGACCAACCGCTTCATTTCCTCCTTCTCCTTTTTCACGGACAAGTCTGCCATTTTATCTGCATAGTTTCGTGCTACCGCATTAGCATATATTTCCTTGCTTAATGTCCTATAAGCCGATTCCAGATTTCCCAAATTCACTTTTTCGTTTTCAAGAATATTGGCATACTGCGGATATTTGTGCAACCACTCATTTATAGCCGCAGTTCTCTCTTTGGCAGATAAGGAGACATTTTTTAGTTTATTATACAATATATCCAGTTCCACCCGTTCTTTGGCAGTACTCTTCACAGCTTCTTTGCGAGCAAGTGCCATTTCCTGCTCTGCTGTCAATAAATCCAATAAAGCACTCTTTGCGCTAAATAGCCCTCCTATATAGTCGAATATCTCCTTTCCATAAGCGGTAAGTAAAGTGATACCGACTACCAAGGCTGTATTCCATGAGAATATGCCTGCAGCCAACTGTTTCCATACGGGAGCCATCTTCTGTATATCCTTATTCCCCTTACTAAGTTCTGCCAGATACGCTGCATATTCTTTTCGCGCTTTCTGGACTTCATCAAAGAAAATAGGCAAGTTGTTACTTATTGCAAGGAAGAACATGTTTATTCCCATTGTAGCGGACGGAAGTTCTCTTGCAATCTGTTGTATTGACATGCCCAGACCGTTAAATGCGGAAGAATAGTTACCTACATTCCTTTGAAAGCGTCCCGTGGCTTGTTCTGCAGCATTAAGCTCTGTTTGAACTGCCTTTATTTGCGTAAGAAGGTCTTTCCCGACTCCACCATTGCGATTGACTCGACCGATATTGTCATACGTGATAATAAGTTGATTCAGCTGCTTGCGAAGGGAAGTTATGCTGCCTTCTTCAGATTCGCTTTGTATAATCTGCTCTTTCTGTGCTTTTATGGTTCTCCGGATAGCTTCTTCCTCTTTCTTTCGCACAGCCACTTGATATTCTACTTGTCGTAGGATACCATACCCCTTTTCCCCAGTCTTTTCCTCGTCAGTAAGCCCTTTGAAATTGTTTTTTAGCTTTTTTATTTCAGCATCGGCTTCTTTTACAGCTTTTGTATTGGCAACAATCCATTGATTGGTAGACTGCAACCCCTTGGTTTCCTCATGTACCTTTTTGATGGTTTCTTCGGAGCCTATCACATCGTCATACGCTTTTTTAAGCTGAGAATACTTGCTTTGGTATTCTCTAAGGCTTTTCATAGCCTTTTGGAGTTGGGCTTCGAGTTTCTTGACAGCCTTGTCGCTGTTAGGGACACCTGCCACCTCTATAAGAGATTTTTTTAATCTGTCAATCTCTTCTCTTAGAGCTACAATATTTTCAATCGTATTCTCAAGATTTGCTTCAACTTTTAATCCAGCCATATTATTTCTTTTTTAAAATGTTTCCTAATTCTTTCTTTAAGTTTATTTCGCCACTATCCATCACATCATACCCTTTGCTCTGAACAAAACTGGCATATTCCATTCCATCAGCAAGTACAATACCATCTTTGGGATGTTTCCCGTAAATAAGGAGATTTTCAGTCTTCTCTTTAGCTTTTCCATGTGAGCCATCTGCAGGTACATACAAATCTATAATGGTGCCATCGCGATAAACAGCAGAGCCGGGAGCATTTCTAAGGTTCCAAGTGTGATTCTGGTATGTTTTCCTGCTACTGATATTCCTTGTTTTCTGAAGGTCTACAGACTTGTGAGAAGCGTCAATCAATGCTTTGTTAAGCTCTTGATTTACTTCTTCCACAAACTCATCCAGCCCGGATATATCTCCTTTTATTTTCATATCAAATAATTGTTGCTAATACAAAGCGCACCCCAACCTAATGAGGTGCGCATTATTTGTTATGCTTCTATTCAATCGTCAATATCCCCTCTCTTAGAGCCCTTTCAGTTGGAGTCCCATCTTCATTTATCAACCCATCTTTTATTGCAAAAGAGACTAATTCATCAAGGGTTATACCCAATTTTATTGCCATATCTTCAAATGATATATTATCCTGATTTAGGCTCATTTCTATTCCCATAATCGAAAAGTGTAAAAAGTTATGCTATTTGCTTCAATTGTAACAATCCCAGTAATTCTATAAACTTGTCCTGATAATAAAGCGGTTGCGTGCTTTTAGGATTCTTCGGATTCACTTGGTTTTCGCCAAAATGCAGTCCATCACCTATTATTGACTTGAATTTCTTCACACCGCCCTTACTTGATGGACGGGTAAGCTCTACCATATAGCCTTTCTCTATCATCTTCTGATTGAAAAACTGTGCACTAATTGCACACTTATTTTCTTTCAGCAGTTCACCAGCCGATTTAAGCACACCTTTAGAGGGTGTATAATCGGGAACTGGAAGTTCTAACGGTTCAGCAACTTGTTTGAGCATTAAAAGGGTTGAAGAATCATTCAAGTTCAAAAGTCTTTTAACACCTTTCACCCACTCAAGAGAAGCACGAACTTTAGCAGTAAGACCGACTTTTACCTTTCCTGTCGATATTTGTTTGGCTGTTTTGTGAAAGACTTTGCGATACACTTCAAAAACTGAACGTATCTTTTTTACGATAAAGTATTCAAGACATGAGACTGTTAAGTAATAATCAAACTTGTTACTACCCACTTCGGTTTTTACCGAAGTGCAAATAAAATCTTCATTTTCAATAAAGTCTTTCTTCAAAGCATCTACGGCATAATCTCTTCGATTATATACCAACATCCAAACCTCATCCAGATTTACCGGGAATTCCTCACTTGCTGATTGTAACTTTAAAATAGCGTTGAAATACATCTTTATTTCTTCGCTTGAACTTGATTTTGTTAATTGCGTCATAATCCTTATATTTGCAATTGTTCTACGTTATCCCCGTCAGCGGCTCAGTCACTTCCGCTTTCGGGGATTTTAATTTGACTGAATTTGTAGCAGGTGGGGAATCGAACCCCGTTACGCCATTACTCGCTCCTGCTGGCCCATACCATCCGCTGATGGTATAAAAAAGGAGTATTGAATTTGAATGCTTAATATAGCTGCCAACATTCAATCCAAGACTCCCTAGTATCTTTGCTCCATTACCGGCAGCTATGAGGTAAATGACAATTTCGTTTCTTTCTAGCGAAGTTACATATATGCAAATGTTTCGCCTAAAAAATGGATTGGCAATAACAAACCTTCCCCAAAAGGTTCGTTATTTCCTAAAATGAAGGCGACCTACCCATAATGGGCAAGCCGCCTTTTGTCGTGTGAAGGATACCCGGCAACCGTATTGCTGCCGGGGCGTCATACATGAGCGTTGGTCGAAACCTCAACGTACTCTCATGCTTCTTTACGTGGCAATCGTTTCACATATTTTTTTGTACACCCGTGTTTTTTCAAACCGGTTCAACACTTTGGCGTTTTTCGCTCCGAACATTATATCTCCGTTTGCATGGCGATATATGGTGATGCTTCCTCCTATGGTCTTGTGTGTGTAGACCTTCAGGGAAGGGGTATTGATTATCTGTTTCATAAATTTGCGTATTAGGTGTTTTAATCGTTGTAGAAGAATCTTTCTCCTGGCTTTCTGAACAGTCTATATCCTAAGTATAGGCTGACGAATATTATTATTAGTTCTACCATAATTTTGGGTATAGTTTGGGCTATCCGAGTGTTACCCAGATAAATAAATTACTGATAATGTAATATTTAGGCTGCTACCTTAGAATTGTATAGTTCAATTATGAACTTCTTTCCTGCCTCCGTCCAGTACATGTGTTGTCTGGTCTTGATATTACCTAGGCTGTCGGTATATGCGTGCGGGCGATGCACCGTATATCCTTTATCCCGGTATTTGGAATAGAGATAGTACACTCCGCTTTCCTTATATTGTATCCCCCATTGGCAAAGGAGTTTGTTTAGCTTGATATCGGATATTCCTAAACATGCCGCTATCATGTTGATAGTAAGATAGCCTTTGGAGGAAAGAACTTTGTCGCAGTATTCGACTTTTGGAGCGGATTGGCGTAGCTCTTTCTGTTGGAGTTCGATAGTTTCCTGTTGCTGTTGGACTTCTAATGCAAGAGCTTGATTTTTCTCGTATTGGTCTGCCCATGCACGGGCGGCTTCGGCAGGATTATTAAAATTTGGGAGTTGAGGTTGGAGTGATGCGCTTCCAGTAGTTAATAACTCCTCTATCTTATCATCAACCCAAATGGCAAAATCAGTGGATAACTTTTGAGCGACACGGATAGCGACTTTCTGATGTGCCCATGTGCCTTGTTCTCTTCCATCTGAATGATTTCCTCTTGTAACTTGCAGTAAATCAGATGAACTAAAATTCTTTATTTCACTCAAACGACCTACATAATCGGTTAATTCCTTTGAATTGATAATAGTAGATAGATTCTTGTCGGGAAACGGTTTTGCAAAGTCAGTAAGGCATACAAGAATATACCCATTCATTTTGCGCATTCTTACACTATTCCCATTATAAGAGAAGATTTGCCCCATGTCGGAAGGGCTTGCCGTACCTAACACAGCAACGCTATTGCTGTTTGAGTAATTTTCATTCAACTGTCGCATAATAATGAAAATTAAAAGTTAATAAATAAAGAAAGCAGAGAATTTCTCCAACTTGCGACAGTTCCATATCGGCTTTGGGGCGAATATGTACGGAGAAACCTCTGCTTATATTTTAAGCAATACTTCAATATCGGGCATAAAAAATCCCCAATCCGAATATGATAATAAAACTGTCGCACTGCAAATGTACAACAATTATATAAACTACCAAACGAAAATCGTATTTTTTTGGGAAATGCGGCTTCGGCAAAGTCGGCTTTGGGCTGGAGCTTCTCTATTTGTTTCTGCTGCTTTTCATTCTCCAAAGCCAAGCTTCTTTCTCTTCTTCGGCTTGAATTACCATTATGGCAAGTTCCTTACGAGATAACTCGTGCTTTGTTACCTTATGAAACACTTGGCGATATACTTCAAAAACGGGTCTTACTTTTCTTGCAATGAAGAACTCCATGCAGGAAACTGTGAGTTTGTATTCGTTTGTCGGTCTACCTCCGTTTGAGTTTTGCGGATTTTGCCGTAAAACTTGATAATCAACACCTTCGATAAAATCACGTTGCAATGCTTCGGCAGCATCAGATTTTCTACCGTAAACCAGCATCCACATTTCATCGAGATTGATTGGAAACTCATTGTCTGATTTGGACAACTCTAATACTTTGTTGAAATAGCGTTTGATTTCACTTTCACTACTCTGTTTAGAAAGAATAATTCCCGTTTCGTGGGATAACGTCACAATCGGATTACTGTTATTCATCTGATTTTGATTGATGGTATTGTTGAACATAACAATAAATAAAAAAAAGGTATATTGCCTTTCCCGCTGTTCAACACATACCATTGATGCTGTGGTTCTATTACAGTTCCACACGGGGGTACAATATACCTTAATATTTTAATACAAGCATAAAAAATGCTCGCATAGTAATGCAAGCCTCACCTGCATCAATGGTTTTATATATGTTGAACATTGCAAAGGAAAGCATAATTTTTGAAAAGGCAAAGAAAAAAGATGGAAATATTTGCGCAAATGTGAATTATAAGTTACCTTCGCAACATGAAAGTAAGAAATGTCATAGCATATAAGCACTATTTTATAGATTTTGTGAAGTCTCTTTCTGAAAAGATGCAGGATAAGATAATCAAGACCATTGAATATATAGAAATATTGCAGATGGTGCCTGAAAAATATTTGAAACATATTGAGGGAACGAAAGGGCTTTATGAAATAAGAGCCAAATTTTCAAGCGATATAGTTAGGGTGTTCTGCTTTTTTGACGGTGAAAAACTTGTAGTACTTTTGAGCGGATTTCAGAAGAAAACACAAAAGACACCTAAAAATGAGATAGATAAGGCTCTAAGACTTATGCAGGAGTATTTTAACGAAAAGGAAAAAGAAAGGAAATGATTATGGAAACTTACACTATTGAGGATATAAAAAATGAAGTTTATGGAGAAATCGGCACTTTGCGTCGCGATAAGATTGAAACCGAACTTTCCAACCTTCGTGTCGGGCTTCAGATACGCAATGCACGTGAAGCAAGGAAAATGACTCAAAACGAACTTGCTGGGAAGATAGGGAAGGAACGCTCTTTTATCTCTAAAGTTGAAAGGGATGGAAGTAATCTTACTCTTTCTACACTTTATGACATTGTAACGAAAGGGCTTGGGGGGAAACTTGACATACAAGTCCAACTTTGAAAAGCTGTATTACGTATTGCCTAAGTTGTCATAGTAAAACTCAGAGGATGCTTCCTCTTCCCGATACGGTGCAGTTATGTTTTTACATTTAAAGCACACTTGATATTTATGGAGACAAAAATACAACTGTGTGCGATAAAGATAAATAGGGATAATTTAGTGACGTGTCTTATCAAATATCCAGCCCCATTTTGGGGCTTTTTTTATTTCATGTTGCACAACATATGTATTTTTTCGCGTTGAAAATTGAATAATATTTCAAACATTTGATTTACATTACTTAACTTTGCGGCAATTATAAACCTAATACATGCAAATTTATGAATAAAGTAATGCTTTTGTCCGCATTGCTAATATTGGCTCTATGCGGATGTGGTACAGACAAAGAGAATGAAATGAATGAACCTTCAAATTCTGAAGTGTTTATAAAGAATAAGGATATTGTTTTGTCTTCTGAGGAAAATAATATAACGATATCTTTTTATACAAATAAAGAATGGAATATTACTGCTGAAAATGGAGAAAATAATAAATGGTGGAATATATCAAAGGAAAGTGGGAACTCAGGGAATAATGATATAATACTGACGGTAAATGCAAATAATACTCCAGAAAAAAGAAGGTTATCCTTGAAAATAACAGCAGGAAGTGCTTTTGATATAATAAACATAGAACAATCTCCCCAGAATGTACTATTAATAGATAAAAAGGAGTATAGTATATCGGAGGAAGGAGATACAATTGCGATAGATATAAACTCTAATATTGAATATGAGCTAATTATACCAGGAGAATACGATTGGATAAAAAAAATAGAAGGTCCTATAAATAGAGGATTGGAAAATTCTACATTATACTTAAATATATTGCCTAACACAACCTTTGGGAACAGAAAAGCTGATATATATATACAAAGTAAGGAATGTAAAATAAAAGATACGATTTTAATCGTTCAGAATACAGTTCCAATAAAGGAAATTAATAATACACCTGGAAATTTGCTAAATAATATAGGAGGTGTTGATTCCGTATTTGCAATAAAGAAACTCAAATTATTAGGAAATATAAATAGTTCAGATATAGCTGTAATAAGAACATTAAAAAACTTATGGTATCTTGATATAAATGAAGTTTCATTGTCTATAGGAGGAGATAATTATGGGAATAATCCAGATTGCATTTTGTCAGATGAATATGGTGAAGTAAATGGGATGTCTATGTTTTCCAATATGAAAAATCTGAAAACTGTAATATGGTCTAAACATATAGATATTATCAACAATGCGACTTTCCAGAATTGCGAATTATTGGACTCTATTTTCATCCCAGACAATGTTAAAGAAATAAGGACTTATGCCTTTGAATATTGTAGAAATCTGAAAAATATAACTCTTCCTAATTTTATATATGAAATTGGACATGGAGCTTTTGGAAGCTCGGGTATTGAAAGAATAAAATTTCCAGACTCCTTAAAAAAAATAGGGAATTTAGCTTTCAGAGGAAGCGGTTTAATTAGCATAAATATTCCAAGCAGTTTGGAAGAAATTGGTAGTAAATGTTTTGCAGGATGTCGTAATCTGAAAAAAGCATATATTAACGATGGCATAAAATACATTACAGATGAATGCTTTTATATGTGTGTAGAATTAGAAATAATATATATTCCTGAATCAATAGAAAGTATAGGGAGGGAAGCTTTTTCAAATTGTCCCAACATAAAGGAAATATATATGTACGGGGACAAAGATAAACTAAAGTATTATGGAGATTGGATTTTTTCAGGTGATGAAGTTTACAAAAATGCGATTCTTTATATCAAAAAAGGGACATCTAAAAATGATTGGTATATGACTCCATTCTTTAATTTTGTAAATGTAAAAGCTGTTTTATAGTTTCCAGCCCCGTTCCTATGGTTCGGGGCATTTTTGTACAAAGAAAAATCGGAAAATAGTTTGTTTGTGTCGTACATTGCATTATCTTTGTGATACAATATAATACATTGATAATATGGAAGCAGTAGTAAGAAAACAAACCTCGTTCCGTCTGCGTGAGGACTTGTTACAAGTCTTGCAGGAACATGCAAGGAAAGCGAACAGAAGCTTGAACAACTTCGTGGAAAGCACTCTGATGGACGCGGTCTATTCAGAGCCGAATGGAGAAACGGTTGCGGCTATAAAAGAAGCACGAGAGGCAAAGAATAAGGAAACATTTGATAGTGTGGAAAGCTTGATGGAGGAATTGATGAAGTGAAAAAGAAACTGCACCCGACGAGCCAATTCAAAAGGGACTTTAAGCGTATTCGGAAATTTCCCCAAAAGGTGGTGGCTTTTGAAAGAATAGCCAATCTGCTTATCAATGACCTACCAATCCCCAAAGAACATAAGCCTCATTTGTTGAAGGGACAGTATAAAGGTTGTATGGAGTGCCATATTGAGGATGATTTTCTTCTTATATGGATTGATGGGGAAATAATAGACTTGCTTAGAATCGGAAGTCATTCCGAATTGTTCTGAACAGAGCTATCTATACGCTAAAAAAGGCAGTGAACACTAAATTCCACTGCCTTCATATTGCCTCCGAAGAGGGCTTGCGTAAACAAATGCCAAATTTAAAGTTGCACCGCCAGCATTTCTCTCCCTGCCCTATGTATGGCTTCCTCTATTCGTGATTTCTGTGATTCGGAAGCAAAGGCTATGCGTTGTTTGTACTGGCGCATCAAAGACGGATTGATACCTGCATACTTCGCGAAAGTAGATACGCTTATAAACTTGAAATTATCAAAGAATGAGGCTATATCATACTTGTAATCAAACTCTACATCCTTCAATGCTTCTGGCACCTCATTGCCTTGCTCTTTAAGCATGGCGACATAATCATCAATACATTCATGTAATGAACGTTTCGCTTCATCAACGCTTTTGCCCTGACCGTTCAAACTGAAACCGTCAAATTCGGGGACATAAACACTGATTGTCTTGTCATCCCACATTTCAACAATGGCAGTAACTTTCATATTTCTTGTTATTTAGAGTTTAGGGTAAACAAATGTGCGGGTCATTTAAGACCCGCATCTTTCATCATGCTGTTCAGAGTGCCGCCTTTTATTTCTTGAGAGCCATGCCTGCCCACACGGAAATACTTCCCGGTTTTAGGGCTGTACCACACATCGTGTTCTTTGCCGTGGCTCACAAAATAGCAGCCTATCTTTGCAGCCTTCTTCAAGAACTCTGTTGTTTTCATGAATCAAAGAGCATTTGTTTACGGTGCAAATATAACATATTTGTTATAAATATGCAAGGATTGGTGCCCCAAAAAATTATTATTCTTGTATTGGAATAGGCATTTTCTGTGCTTAAAACAAGAAATAACGAACCTTTTATAAAAGGTTCGTTCTGGAAGTCCTGAAAATTAGGGCTTCTTTTTTTTATCTCCGAAATTTGTGTTCATGGATATAAAGGACGTAAAAGGAGACATAATATATTCAACCTCTGTCAACGGGGGAAGCAAGCGGAAATATACGCTGATGGGCGAAGACTATATGACACTCGTTTTCAGCGTCAATTCTCCCATCACCTTCCATCTGGGTGATTATGTGGAGGATTCACGTTTCGGTCTGTTCGAACTTGTAAGCCTTTACAATCCTATTTACAACACTGCTACTGGCGCATATGACTATGAGCTTCGACTTGACGCATATTACTGGAAATGGAAGAACAAGGTATTCAAGTTTACCCCGGAAGTAGGGGGGCAGGAGGCATCATGGAACCTGACCGCCACTCTTGATGTACATATGGGCATTTTCCTGCGTAATCTTGCCGCTTTGGGATATACATACAAGGGAGAGGCTTTTGAGTTCTCCATAGCCCCTACAGTAGAGAAATCCGCAAAGCTTGTAAGTTACGACAACACTAATATGATAGACGCCCTTTCTGCTATGGCAGAAACCTGGGATTGCGAATGGTGGGTAACTGACAAGACCATCAACTTCGGAAGATGTGAATACGGCACTCCGGTTGACTTTGAGATAGGGGACAATGTGGTGGAGATGACAAGCTCTGAAAGCAAGAGTACATACGCTACCCGTATCTATGCTTTCGGCTCTACCCGTAACATTCCGTCAAACTATCGTCCAGTGGATGAAAGCATCGTAGTTAATGGAGTTGTACAAAAGCGTCTCATGCTTCCCGAAGGAACTCCGTACATAGACGCATATCCTGACATGTCCACAGAGGAAGCTGTAGAGCAGGTGGTTGTGTTTGACGATATATATCCTCGTACTGACGGTCATATATCAAAGGTCATCACCTATACAGACACAGTGAATAATGAGGATGGAACCCAGACCACCGAAACTTTCTACCAATTTACCGATACCGGAATAACATTTTCAAAGGACTACATTCTTGAGGGTGAGGAATTGCATATAATCTTCCAGTCCGGCTCTTTGAACGGTATGGATTTCGGAGTGACTTTTAATCCGATGGGAGACCCGGAAAAGAATGAGGACGGTTCATGGAATCCGAAAGCCCAGCTTTGGGAGATTGTCGCTAATGAGGATTATGGTCGCAAATTACCTGATGATGTCTTAAAACCCAAAGAGGGGGATACTTATATATTATATGGGTGGGACAGCTCCAAAATTGCGGATTTGGGGCTTGTGTCGGCCGCGGAACAAGAGCTTAAGGAGAAGGCTGAAGAGTACGTTGCCAAGTCCAAGATAGACCCCAATACATATTCCTGCACAATGATGTCGGACTATATGTATGGGCTGGATGAGGGAGGCAATCCGAACCCGGATTATGCAAAGCATTTTGATGTAGGAGATAAGGTTAATCTAATCAATTCCGCATTTTTTGAAAGCGGAAACCGTCAGTCCAGAATCATTGGATACGAATGCAATCTTGATAAGCCGTATGACAGCCCGGTATATACGGTAGGCGAAACGGCGTCCTACTCTCGGATAGGGGAGCTGGAAGAGCAAATAGAGAATATTACCTTGAAGGGACAGACATACACCGGTGGAGGTGGAAGTGGAACGACCGCACCCCCTTCAAGTTGGAAGTCGGCGACAAGCTGACCGCGGAGAAGGGGATTCAGATAAGCAAGAACTTCGTTTCCGGCATTGTCGGAGGAAGCGGCGGCTACATCTATCTGGACGAGAACGGCAAGGTTGTTATCGAGACGGACAAGGCTGTATTCCGTGAGGAGCTTATTGTCCCTCAGATTACCTTCAACTGTATAGACGTTATATCGGGAGACAAAGCCAATACGTTCGCCTACGGAACAATCAAGACTGTAGATACCGAGAACCGTATCGCTACCCTTGACCTTCTGGAAGGCCAATACGGTACGCTTCATGTGAGCGACATATGCCGTGGCGTATTCCATAACATAGGTGGAAGTAACACCGACAAGGATACGATTGGCGCGAACGGTTTCATAGAGTATTCCGGTTTCGCCACATCCTACTTTACTCCGACCAATATACTGGAGAACGAGGCAGGAATCATGAAGTTCGAATATGAGCTTCAGGTAGGTACGTCCGTTCATCCGATGCCGGGCATGAACTTCTTTGCATACGGTAACTTCACCGACGAGGACCGCCAGGACATTACATACGAGAACAGATACTACACCCGTCGTATTACCCACGTCAACAATTGGGTGATAGACCCGGAAACGAACATCGAGATGCAGGTAGGAAAGCTCAACGGCCTTTCCATCGGCGGCATGGACTTCTCCGGTTATTCGTTCTACGGCAAGAATGTGTACATCTCCGGCACGATAG
>PPYF01525800.1_pt1 | contig 15463 bp, 14 predicted proteins | sample 1559871 | NCBI WGS metagenome assembly PPYF01 (sample SAMN08240021, study PRJNA423297) | Human gut metagenome, whole genome shotgun sequencing project. | reverse complement strand
GGCACGGATTACACGGATTACGCTGTTGCTTTATGCAATCATATTTCTAAAAACCGTGAAATCCGTGTAATCCGTGCCTAAAAATTCTTATTTATAATACTAATTTTCTTGTATATGCCATAAACTCATCAACTTATAACACCCTAATAAATAATAAAAAGAGGGGGGTGACTAGAAGAGGAAAGAAAACTATTTGTATATTTGTGCACATTAATAAGAAAAAGAACCACTAAAAAAATAGTTTCTCTAAAAGAAAGGATGAAAGGGAAGAAACGAATTATAGTAACTCTGCTGTTTTTTATCAACATTATCATGTTGGTGGCGGCAGTTATTCCCCATCATCACCATCCCAACGGAATGATTTGCATGAAGCAGGACTTGCCGGTAGAACAGCAGTGTCCCATGCATAATCACCATCACCACCAACATCAGCCCGGAAGCGATTCCTGCTGCAACAGCGAATGCCTGACAAGGTTTCAATCGCCTATCCCATCCATACACACTGACAGCGGCCCGGATTACGTATTCATCGCTACGCTGTTCACGGATGTAATCATAGAACATTTACTGCGACCGCAAGAGAGACGGGTCAAGAACTACTACGTCTACCGAGACTCTCTACATGGTACGGATACTCCCCGTGCCACTTCTCTTCGCGCTCCCCCCTACTCTGTTTTTGCGTAAAAACGTGAATGCAAATCTGTTGCATCCGCGTTACTTTATCTTTGTAGCGTAAATCAAAAACAGTAAAATTTAGTAGGAAAATATCATTTATGAAGAAATTTATTTTTATCGGAGTCCTGGGACTGTTCGTCTTGGGGGCTTGTAATAGTACCGTCACACACACACACAACGAACATGACCACGAAGCGGAAGGACATAACCATGCAACAGAAGGTCACAATCATGCGGCAGAAGGTCACGACCACGAAGCTGAAAGTCACGACCACAGCGCCCACGGCGGCGAATGCAGCGGCGACCACAGCCACGGAGCAACCGACAGCCACAAGGAAGGCGCAGAAGCCCACAGTGATGAAATTATTCTTCCGAAAGCGAAAGCCGACGCAGCCGGAGTGAAGGTGAGCACCGTTGAACCTGCTCCTTTCCAGCAGGTGATTAAGACCAGCGGACAGGTGCTGGTTGCGCAGGGAGACGAATCGGTTGCCGTAGCTACAGTAGCCGGTGTTGTTTCTTTCCGTGGCAAGGTGACGGAAGGAATGAGCGTCGGCAACGGCACTCCTCTCATCACGATTTCTTCGCACAACATTGCCGACGGCGACCCTGTGCAGCGTGCACGTATCGCCTACGAAGTGTCAAAGAAAGAGTACGAACGCATGAAGGCGCTTGTCCAAAACAAGATTGTATCCGACAAGGATTTTGCGCAGGCTGAACAGAGTTATGAAAACGCACGCATCAGCTACGAAGCTCTCTCCAAGAACCATTCGGCTATCGGACAGAATATCACGGCTCCTATTGCCGGATACGTGAAAAGTATTCTCGTGAAAGAAGGAGATTATGTGACTATCGGCCAACCGTTGGTTAGCGTGACGCAGAACCGTCGTCTGTTCCTTCGCGCGGAGGTATCGGAAAAGTATTACACGTATCTTCGTACAATTAATTCGGCAAACTTTCAGACACCGTATAACAACCAGGTGTATGAACTGAAGGCATTGAACGGCAGACTGCTTTCATTCGGCAAGGCTGCCGGAGACAATTCCTTTTATGTGCCTGTCACGTTCGAGTTTGACAATAAAGGTGAGGTGATTCCAGGTTCTTTTGTAGAGGTATTCCTGCTTTCTTCGCCGATGGAGAATGTAATTTCACTTCCGCGCACTGCACTTACAGAGGAGCAGGGCATTTATTTCGTATATCTGCAACTGGACGAGGAAGGTTATAAAAAACAAGAAGTCACGATTGGTGCCGACAATGGCAAGAGTGTGCAAATTCTTACAGGTGTGAAGCCCGGTGACCGTGTGGTGACCGAAGGGGCTTATCAGGTGAGACTGGCAAGCGCAAGCAATGCAATTCCCGCACACAGCCACGAACATTAAGCGGCAAGGTGCCGCAGCCGGATTTTCTTGCGGCGCATCTATCCTTTTTTTTATAACTCAACTAATGAATTATCATGCTTAATAAAATTATACATTACTCCCTGCATAACCGTTTGGTTGTGCTCTGTGCGGCTATTCTCCTGCTCATCGCGGGGACATACACCGCCATGCATACGGAAGTAGACGTATTCCCCGACCTCAACGCACCTACGGTGGTTATCATGACCGAAGCGAACGGCATGGCTGCCGAGGAAGTTGAACAGCTCGTCACTTTCCCTGTTGAAACTGCCGTAAACGGCGCTACCGGTGTACGCCGCGTGCGTTCTTCTTCTACCAATGGTTTCTCTGTTGTGTGGGTGGAGTTCGACTGGGGGACAGACATTTATCTTGCCCGCCAGATTGTGAGCGAAAAACTGGCGGTGGTCAGCGAATCGCTGCCTGTCAATGTCGGCAAGCCGACTCTCGGCCCACAATCTTCTATCTTGGGCGAGATGCTTATCGTCGGATTGACTGCCGATTCGACTTCGATGCTCGACCTTCGGACGATTGCCGACTGGACGATTCGTCCCCGCCTACTGTCTACCGGTGGTGTGGCGCAGGTGGCCGTGCTCGGTGGAGATATTAAAGAATACCAGATTCAGCTAGACCCGGAACGGATGCGCCACTATGGCATCTCGATGGGCGAAGTCATGGCCGTGACGCAGGATATGAACCTGAACGCGAACGGTGGTGTGCTCTATGAGTTTGGAAATGAATATATTGTACGTGGCGTACTGTCTACCACACAGACCGGACAGCTCGGCAAGGCGGTGGTTAAGACGGTGAACAGTTTCCCTGTCACGCTGGAAGATATTGCGAATGTGACCATCGGGCCGAAAGCTCCGAAACTGGGTACGGCTTCGGAACGTGGCAAACCGGCGGTATTGATGACCGTTACCAAACAGCCTGCCACCAGTACGCTGGAGTTGACGGATAAACTGGAAGCTTCTTTGAAAGACCTTCAAAAAAATCTGCCGCCGGACGTGAAGGTGTCAACGGATATTTTCCGTCAGAGCCGTTTTATCGAGAGTTCTATCGGCAATGTGAAGAAGTCGCTTTTGGAAGGCGGTATTTTTGTCGTTATCGTCCTGTTCCTGTTCCTGGCGAATGTGCGGACTACGCTGATTTCGTTGGTGACATTGCCGCTTTCATTGCTGGTTTCCATATTGACGTTGCATTACATGGGGCTGACTATCAACACGATGAGTCTCGGTGGTATGGCGATAGCTATCGGTTCGCTGGTGGATGACGCGATTGTCGATGTGGAAAACGTGTACAAGCGACTACGGGAAAACCGGCTGAAGGCGGAAGCGGAAAGGCTGAGTACGCTCGAGGTGGTTTTCAATGCTTCGAAAGAGGTGCGTATGCCGATTCTCAATTCGACGCTGATTATTGTGGTCAGCTTCGTTCCGTTATTTTTCCTGAGTGGCATGGAGGGCAGGATGCTCGTACCGCTAGGGATTGCTTTTATCGTGGCGCTGTTTGCTTCTACGGTGGTTGCACTGACGTTGACTCCGGTGCTTTGTTCGTATCTGTTGGGAAGTAACAAGACGAATAAGGAGATGAAAGAGTCTTTTGTTGCGCGTTGGATGAAAGGGGTTTACGGAAAGGCGCTGGCTTGGGTATTGGCACACAAGCGGGTGACATTGGGCGGAACGATTGCGCTCTTTCTCATTGCGTTAGGGGTATTCTTTACGCTGGGACGCAGTTTCCTTCCTTCTTTCAATGAGGGTTCGTTTACAATTAATATCAGTTCTCTGCCGGGTATTTCTCTGGAAGAGAGTAATAAAATGGGGCAGCGTGCGGAAGAGTTGTTGATGACGATTCCGGAAATACAGACAGTGGCCCGCAAAACGGGGCGTGCCGAGTTGGATGAGCATGCGCTGGGCGTGAATGTGTCGGAGATAGAGGCTCCGTTCGAATTGAAAGACCGTCCGCGCGGTGAATTGGTGGCAGAGGTGCGCGAGAAGTTGGGGACGATTACGGGAGCGAATATCGAAATCGGCCAGCCTATCAGCCATCGTATCGACGCTATGCTGTCCGGGACGAAGGCGAATATCGCGATTAAGTTGTTCGGAGATGATTTGAACAAAATGTTCTCGTTGGGCAATCAGATTAAAGGGGCTATCAGCGATATTCCCGGTGTGGCGGATTTGAATGTGGAACAGCAGATTGAGCGTCCGCAGTTGAAAATTCAGCCGAAACGGGAGATGTTGGCCAAGTTCGGAATTACGTTGCCGGAGTTTTCGGAATATGTCAATGTGGCTTTGGCGGGAAAGGTGATTTCGCAAGTTTACGAGCAAGGGAAGAGTTTCGATTTGATTGTGAAAGTGAAAGATGATGCCCGCAATGAGATGGAGAAGATTCGTAATCTGATGGTGGATACGAATGATGGCCGCAAGGTTCCTTTGAGTTATGTGGCAGAAGTGGTATCGGCCATGGGCCCGAATACCATCAACCGCGAGAATGTGAAACGGAAAATCGTGATTTCTGCCAATGTGGCCGACCGTGACTTGCGCAGTGTGGTGAATGATATTCAGAAGGAGATTGATTCGTCGGTACAGTTGCCCGAAGGGTACCATATTGAATATGGCGGACAGTTCGAGAGTGAACAGGCGGCTAGCCGGACGTTGGCGCTGACTTCGTTTATCAGTATTGCTGTCATTTTCTTATTGCTTTACCATGAGTTCCGCAGCGTCAAGGAATCGGGAGTTATTTTGCTGAATCTGCCGCTTGCGTTGATTGGGGGTGTTTTCGCACTGGTGATTACGACAGGCGAGGTCAGCATCCCCGCCATCATCGGTTTTATCTCTCTGTTTGGTATCGCAACCCGTAACGGTATGTTACTGATTAGTCATTACAACCATCTGCAACAGGAAGAAGGACTGAATGTCTACGACAGTGTGCTTCAAGGCTCTCTCGACCGTTTGAATCCGATTTTGATGACGGCTTTGTCTTCTGCGCTGGCGTTGATTCCGCTGGCTTTGGGCGGCGACTTGCCGGGTAACGAAATACAGAGTCCGATGGCCAAGGTTATCTTGGGCGGACTGTTAACGTCTACTTTTTTGAACGGTTTCATCGTTCCGATTGTTTATCTACTAATGCACCGGAAAAACAAAGCGAATAACAACAATAGTCATTTGATAAATGAGAACTTAGGGGCGTAGCGCTCCGGCAAGGTTTCCTTGCGGCATGAAGATATTTTAGGCACGGATTACGCGGATTTCACGGTTTTGGGAAATGCGGTTTATAAAATAACAGCGTAATCCGTGTAATCCGTGCCTAAAAATTATCATTTAAAGTGATATATAATAAAAAACAAGAAAGTATGAAACGAATTATCATGATAGGTTCCTTAGCTGCCACTGCGTTCTTTGCCCTGACGGGCAGTATGCAGGCGCAGAGCAGCATAGACCAGGTTTTAAAAAATATAGAAACAAATAATAAGGAGTTGCAGGCGAACGGGCAACTGATTCAGTCGCAAAAACTGGAAGCTAAAACGGATAATAATCTGCCGGACCCTACACTTTCTTATGCGCATCTTTGGGGTTCGAAGGATAAGAATGAAACAATCGGCGAGCTGGTTGTTTCGCAGAGCTTCGATTTTCCGAGTTTATATGTGACACGTAATAAGTTGAACCGCTTGAAAGCGGGGGCTTATGACAGTCAGGCGGATGTTTTCCGCCAGGAGAAGTTATTGCTGGCGAAGGAGCTTTGCTTGGATATTATTATGCTTCGTCAGCAGAAGAATATCCTGGAAGAGCGTCTGCGTAATGCGGAAGAACTCTCGAAGATGTATGCCAAACGTCTGCAAACGGGGGATGCGAACGCGCTCGAGACGAATAAGATTAATCTGGAATTGTTGAACGTCAAGACGGAAACGTCGCTGAACGAAACGGCACTTCGCAATAAGTTGCAGGAGCTGAACACGCTGAACGGGAATATTCCGGTGGTTTTCGAGGAAAATCAATACCCGTCTGTGCCTTTCCCGTCCGACTATCAGATTCTGAAATCCGAAATGATGTCCGCAGACCGCACGTTGATGGCTCTCGGCAACGAAAGTTTGGTTGCCCGCAAACAGATTGCTGTCAATAAGTCTCAGTGGTTGCCGAAACTGGAGCTGGGTTATCGACGGAATACGGAAACGGGAGTACCGTTCAATGGCGTGGTAGTCGGTTTTTCTTTCCCGCTTTTCGAGAACCGGAATAAAGTGAAGATTGCCAAAGCGCAGGCGCTGAATATCGACTTGCAAAAGGATAACGCAACATTGCAGGTGGAATCCGAACTGGCACAGCTTTACCGCGAAGCCAAAGCACTGCACGCTTCGATGGAAGAATACAGCAAGACTTTCCAGTCACAACAAGACCTGGCATTGCTGAAGCAGGCGTTGACCGGCGGACAAATAAGCATGATTGAGTACTTCGTAGAAGTATCTGTAATCTACCAAAGCCACCAGAACTATCTGCAACTGGAAAATCAGTACCAGAAGGCGATGGCACGGATTTACAAGAGTAAACTATAACGTTTTAATCTCATCCGGCAAATATCCGCTACGGATACGCCACTCTTGCGGGTAAAGATTATTTGCACGGTTGCCGATATTCTTTACGAAGCCGAGAGGGATATTCCGATAGGTAAGTAAAACATAACCGCGAGGGGCTGTTACCGATAAGGTAATGGCCTCTTTCCGCAAGTAGGCAATCGCTTGTTCATAAGTTACTTCTTCGGTCGCAAAAGCTTCGCGGCGCAACAGTGCGGAACTCATTGCCAAAGCATGGCCGGGGATTAAATCTTTTCCTTTCACCTCTCCCACTCCGACACCGGCCGACACGATTCTCAGGCTTTGCTTCATGGCTGCCAGTTCGTCAGCATATCGTTGCGGGAAGATTTGAATGGTTGTTCCTTCTGCGGATAATAGATAACTGGCGGACTCCTCTTCATTCAACCAGTTCTTGGCTATATTCAGATGTTCTTTGGTGACAAGTGACGGCGTTGCTCCGCCTTTCTTATCCTTTTTCTTTGAAGTTTTGCCTTTAGCAAAAGAAAAGACGAGTGTGTTGTCTTCTTCCGTTTCCGGTTTGCGAAGGGCGGCTAAGAAAAAGCCCTCGCCTTTGGTTTTATGAGGGAAGAAGTGATAGACTGGTGTTTCTAGCGCAGAGTGCCCGGAACTGTCAGACTCATCCCGTAAAAGATTTCCTGTAATATTCCAGTCTTTCCGAACTTCCAAGACCAACGGTTCCGCCCCGAATTCTTGCTGAATCCAACGAACGTTTTCTTCATCTTCTTTTGTATTATACGTACATGTACTATATATAAGGATTCCACCGGGCTTCAAGCTAGGCCAAATATCTGCGATAATTCTCCGTTGCCGTTGCCAGCATATCGCTACATTTTCCGGACTCCATTCTTCAACCGCCACCGGGTCTTTGCGGAACATACCTTCGCCCGAACAGGGAACATCAGTCAGAATCACGTCAAAGAAAGAGGGCAAAGATGAAAAGTCAGCAGGGTCATTATTGGTTACAACGACATCCGGCTGCCCCCACTTGGTCAGGTTCTCCGCCAAAATCTGAGAACGGTTTCTGATAACTTCATTGGCAACCAGCAGACTTCCTTCAGGAAGCACACTGCGGGCATGAGTCGATTTTCCACCGGGAGCAGCACATAAGTCCAGCATCACCACCGGTTCTGTGACGTATTGCCGGAGCACCTGTTCTACAAACATGGAAGATGCTTCCTGAACATAATAGCAGCCTGCATGAAACAAAGGGTCGAACGTAAAAGTAAGACGCTCATCGAGATAAAATCCTTCGGATGACCAGGGAACTGGGAGAAGTTGAGAATTGAGAATTGAGAGTTGAGAGTGAACCGCATTGTCCTGCATAGCCACTCTCAACTCTCCACTCTCCATTCTCAACTTATTAAAGTTCAACCTTATGCTGACAGGTGGTTCCTGTTGCAAGGCAGCAGCCAGTTTGTCGTATTCTTCGTCACCCAATAAAGAGCGGGTGTAATCTATGAAAGAAGCGGGTAAATTCATTTTCGTATCTTAATTTTCGCAAATATCAAAAATATTTCGTCTCTTTGCAACTTTCTTGGATATTAACTACGTCTAACAGACAAAGAAACAAATTAAAAAACTATTTATATGAAAAATTTTCTACTTGCATTGATGGTTGTATTGACCACTTGCACATTGGCTATCGCCCAAAATAATACGACGGTTATACAAGATTCCGTCGGGAACGTAAAAATCAGCGTAAAGAAAAGTAATAAAGCAAACGCAAATAACACTGCTGTAACAGTGGTTGGCGTAGACACTACGGATGCCGATTCTACCGACATTGATGCTGATTCAAGCAGTGCGAGTCACGGTAGTGCCAGTTTCTCAATCAATACGGATGACGATGACTTTCCATTCAATAAGATGGGAGATGCCATTAGCGGTGGCATTCTCGTATCCATCATCGCTATTATTGCCGTATTCGGATTGCCGGTGTTCATCCTGTTCGTTGTCTTCTTCTTCCGCTACAAGAACCGGAAAGCACGTTATCGCCTCGCCGAACAAGCGCTTGCAGCAGGACAACCCTTACCGGAAGACTTTATCCGGGAAAACAGGACAGTCGACCAGTGTTCACAAGGTATCAAAAACACGTTTACCGGTATCGGACTTTTCATCTTCTTATGGGCAATCACAGGAGAATTCGGAATCGGCACTATCGGACTGCTAGTTGCATTTATGGGAGTCGGACAATGGATTATAGGTAACAAACAGAAGCAAAATTCGGAAGCATCCGACGCTTGGATGCGCAATATCGGTTCCAAAGAGAAAGGCAACGGGCTGAATGAAGGAAAGAACGAAGAAGGAAAGAACGAAGAAGAAAAATGAGCCAACTCAACGATATATCGCTAGTCGCGCAGGTCGTGGTGTTCAAGAACACCAGGGCCTTCGACCAGTTGGTGGGAAAGTACCAGTCGCCTGTCCGGCGGTTCTTCCTGAATCTGACTTGCGGCGACAACGAATTGAGTGACGACTTGGCACAAGATACATTCATCAAGGCATATACGAATATTGCTTCTTTCCGAAACTTATCAAGTTTCTCTACGTGGCTGTATCGTATTGCATACAATGTTTTTTATGACTATATTCGCAGCCGGAAAGAGACGGCTGACTTGGATACAAGGGAAATAGACGCCATCAACAGTACCGAGCAGGAGAATGTCGGTCAGAAAATGGATGTCTACCAGTCGCTCAAGACGCTCAAAGAAGTGGAAAGAACCTGCATCACGTTGTTCTACATGGAAGATGTAAGCATCGACAAGATTGCGGGGATAACAGGAATACCGGCAGGGACGGTGAAAAGCCATCTGTCGCGTGGTAAAGAGAAATTAGCAACGTATTTAAAACAAAACGGTTATGAAAGAAGTAGACAATGATAAGCTCTTGCGCGATTTCTTCGCAGAAAACAAGCAGGAAATAGCGGACAACGGATTCAGTCGCCGTGTCATGCACCACTTACCCGACCGCAGCTATCGGTTGGCACGTCTTTGGAGTGCTTTCGTAATGGCGATTGCAACTGTACTTTTCGTTTGGCTGGGCGGTTTGGAAGCTGCTTGGGGAACAATCAGGGAAGTGTTTATCGGTATGATTAATCATGGTGCTACAAGCCTTGACCCGAAATCAATTATTATCGCTACCGTCGTCCTGCTGTTTATGGCGACGCGTAAAGTGGCTTCGTTGGCATAAAGTAGTACGAAAAAGTTAATATTTAACAGTCCCTGTTGACAAGGAAGAGAGGCAGAAAGAGAAAACGCCATTCTTGGCAGACATTGGCAGACAGACAAGGACAATTCCCATACGCAGAAAAGGGCGGTTTAACATGATGTTAAACCGCCCTTTTCATTACAGACAATTATTATCTCCTTCTTACTCATTATCAACACGATACGTCACAATATCCGTGTTTTCATCCCTGCTTCCACCAATGATTGGATATTTATATAATTACGAATCTGACAAGTTGCGTCCCACAAATAAAATTCTCTTACTAAGAAACGTCTCTTACTAATAAACCTCTTCTACTGTTAAACAATGATAAATCTACCCTTTATTCCAAGTCGCCCCAAACTTAGATGTTGTATCTTTGTTGTTCTGTAAACTAAAATAGAGAGAAAAGTTTTGAAACTACGTATATTTATTTTATTTCTGTTTTTGTCTTTATTGCGTGCCCAGGCGGATGTCATCGACAGTTTGATGACGCATCCACGGGACTCTATCGGACTAACAAGTGATTCTCTAGTATTACATTTCCTGAAAGAATCAGGTATTCCCATTTCCGATAATAATAAAGTCAAGCTGCTGAAAAGCGGACGGGAGAAGTTTATCGATTTATTTGAAGCCATAAGGGAAGCCAAACACCATGTTCACCTTGAATATTTCAATTTCCGCAATGACTCCATCGCCAATGCTTTATTCGACCTCTTGGCCGAAAAGGTAAAAGAAGGCGTTGAAGTGCGGGCTATGTTCGACGCCTTCGGCAACTGGTCGAATAACAAGCCGCTCAAAAAGAAACATCTCAAGAAAATACGCGAACGGGGCATCGAAATTGTCAAGTTCGATCCGTTTACCTTTCCTTACATCAACCACGCCGCCCACCGCGACCACCGGAAGATTGCCGTTATCGACGGAAAAGTGGCTTATACGGGCGGAATGAATATCGCCGATTATTACATCAACGGTTTGCCCAAAATCGGAACCTGGCGGGATATGCACACGCGTATCGAAGGGGATGCCGTCAACGACCTGCAAGAAATTTTCCTCACGATTTGGAACAAAGAGACGAAGCAGAATATAGGCGGGGAAGCCTATTTTCCGCAACATGCGGGACAGACGGACAGCACCAATATTGTAGTCGCCATCGTAGACCGTACTCCGAAGAAAAACAGCCGTATGTTGAGCCACGCATATGCGATGAGTATTTATTCAGCGCAAAAGAATGTACACATCGTCAATCCTTACTTCGTGCCGACTTCTTCAATCAAGAAAGCACTGAACCGCTCCATTGACCGGGGAGTGGACGTGACGATTATGGTTTCTTCCGCTTCTGATATTCCGTTTACGCCGGATGCCGCGCTCTATAAGCTGCATAAGCTGATGAAAAGGGGAGCTACCGTTTATATGTACAACGGCGGATTCCATCACTCGAAAATTATGATGGTCGACGACCTGTTCTGCACAGTCGGCACCGCCAACCTGAACAGCCGGAGTCTCCGATACGACTACGAGACGAACGCTTTCATCTTTGACAAAAAAATAACAGCCGAACTGAATACCATGTTCCATGAAGATATCGAACACTGCACCCAACTGACACCTGAATTTTGGAAAAAGCGTTCACCCTGGAAGAAGTTCGTCGGATGGTTTGCTAATTTATTCACGCCATTTTTGTAATTTTGCGCAAGCGTGTAGTTCCCTGTGAATACACCAATGATTTGAAAATTTATTCATTATGAAACAATACCTGGATTTGCTCAACCGTGTACTGACTGAAGGCACGGAAAAAAGTGACCGCACCGGAACGGGAACCATCAGTGTTTTCGGCCATCAAATGCGTTTTAACCTCGAAGACGGTTTTCCCTGTCTGACGACGAAGAAGCTGCATCTGAAATCAATCATATACGAGTTGCTTTGGTTTCTGCAAGGAGACACTAACGTAAAATATCTGCAAGAGCACGGAGTCCGTATCTGGAATGAATGGGCTGACGAAAACGGTGACTTAGGGCACATCTACGGTTACCAGTGGCGTTCATGGCCTGACTACAACGGTGGCTTCATCGACCAAATCAGCGAAGTGGTAGAAACAATCAAGCATAATCCGGATTCACGCCGTATCATCGTGAGTGCCTGGAACGTGGCAGACCTGAACAATATGAATCTCCCGCCCTGCCATGCTTTCTTCCAGTTCTACGTAGCAGACGGACGATTGAGCCTGCAACTTTACCAACGCAGTGCCGATATCTTCCTCGGCGTTCCTTTCAACATCGCTTCTTATGCATTGTTATTGCAGATGATGGCGCAAGTAACAGGATTGAAAGCCGGTGACTTTGTTCATACGTTCGGTGACGCTCATATCTACCTGAACCACCTGGAACAGGTGAAACTGCAACTGTCGCGTGAACCTCGCCCGCTGCCACAAATGAAAATCAATCCGGATGTGAAAAGTATCTTCGATTTCAAATTTGAGGACTTTGAATTAGTAAATTACGACCCGCATCCGCATATCGCAGGAGCAGTAGCCGTGTAATTCTTATGAGTAAAGTATCCATTATCGCCGCCATAGACCAGCGTATGGCAATAGGCTTTCAGAATAAACTTCTTTTCTGGCTGCCCAACGACTTGAAGCGTTTCAAGGCGTTGACTACCGGAAACACAATTATAATGGGGCGCAAGACTTTCGAATCTCTTCCGAAAGGCGCGTTGCCCAATCGCAGAAACGTTGTACTGTCTTCTAATCCGGCTACAGAATGTCCCGGTGCAGAAGTGTTCCCGTCGCTTGAAACAGCTTTGCAAAGCTGCAAAGAAGAGGAACATGTATATATAATCGGCGGTGCAAGCATCTACCGGCAAGCACTTCCTTTTGCCGACGAACTCTGCCTGACAGAGATAGACAGCACTGCTCCCGAAGCCGACGTATATTTCCCTGAAGTTTCTCCGGAGATGTGGCAAGAAAAAAGCAGAGAAGCTCATCCTGCGGATAAGAAACATCTCTGCTCCTATGCCTTTGTGGATTACGTAAGAAAATGAGATAAATTAATCTTCCTCGTCCACCTCGACCATGATAGGCATCTGCCTCTTAATGGCTTCGTGGAAGGAGATTAACGTTTCTGTACGCGCTAATCCCAGTGGTTGCAATTTATCATGGATAACACTCAACAAATGGTGGTTATTCTTTGCGTAAATCTTGATGAACATATCATATTTTCCGGTAGTGAAATGACATTCCACTACTTCGGGAATAGCTTCCAAAGCCTTTGTTACCGAATCAAAAGATTCGGGATCTTTCAGATAGATACCGATGTAAGCACAAGTTTCATATCCTATTTTTTCGGGGTCAATGACATATTCTGAACCTTTGAGTATCCCTAAGTTAGTTAGTTTTTGAATACGTTGATGAATCGCGGCACCGGAAACATTACAAGCTCTCGCCACTTCCAAAAAAGGAATACGTGCATTGCCGGCAATCAGTTTCAGTATTTGTTCATCCAGCGTATCTAATTGATGATGTCCCATTTCTTAAATCAAATTGTTTTAATCAGTGAATCTTTTGTGCAAAGTTAGCGATTTTCCGGCAACAAATGCTATAAACTATTACTTTTATTTATACGAAGCAGATAAATCAACAATAGTTTGTATCTTTGTAAAAAACATAAATATACCATTTATATGAGACAAATTTGCTGTATTGTTCTATTTTTCTTCACTTTTGTGGAAGGTTATGCACAGAACTTTGCCGATTATTTTCAGGACAAAACATTGCGAGTGGACTACATCTTCACCGGAGATGCCGGGCAACAGGCCATCTATCTCGACGAACTGTCACAACTCCCTTCCTGGGCAGGCCGCCAGCATCATTTATCCGAACTTCCACTGGAAGGCAACGGTCAAATCATCGTGAAAGACCTTGCCACCAAACAGTGCATCTACAAGACTTCCTTCTCTTCCCTGTTTCAGGAATGGCTCACCACGGACGAAGCCAAAGAAACGGCAAAGGGATTTGAAAACAGTTTTCTTCTGCCTTATCCCAAACAACCGGTAGAAGTGGAAATCATCCTGTATTCTCCGCGCAGGGAAGTGATGGCCAACTACAAGCATATAGTCCGCCCTGACGATATCCTGATTCATAAACGGGGAGTGTCACACGTCACTCCGCATCGCTATATGCTCCAAAGTGGCAACGAGAAAGAATGTATCGACGTCGCCATCCTCGCTGAAGGATATACTGAGAAGGAAATGGACTTGTTCTATCAGGACGCGCAAAGCGCTTGTGAAAGCCTGTTTTCGCACGAACCGTTCCGCTCTATGAAAGATAAGTTCAATATCATTGCCGTTGCCAGTCCGTCTACGGACAGCGGCGTCAGTGTGCCCCGGAAAAACCAGTGGAAGCAAACAGCCGTCCACTCTCATTTCGACACTTTCTATTCGGAACGTTACCTGACTACCAGCCGGGTAAAATCTATCCACAACGCCTTAGCCGGCATCCCTTATGAACATATTATTATTCTCGCCAACACTGATGTATACGGCGGCGGCGGTATCTATAATTCGTACACGCTGACTACCGCTCATCATCCGATGTTCAAGCCCGTAGTGGTACACGAGTTCGGACACAGCTTTGCAGGATTAGCCGACGAGTATTTCTACGAGGACGACACAATGACAGATACCTATCCACTGGATGTTGAACCGTGGGAGCAGAACATCTCGACACGCATAGATTTCGCTTCCAAGTGGGACAACATGCTCACCGAAGGTACTCCCATCCCCACCCCTACCGCCGAAAGGAAAAAATACCCGATAGGAGTCTATGAAGGAGCCGGATATTCAGCCAAAGGCATCTATCGCCCTGCCTATGACTGCCGCATGAAAACAAACGGTTACCCGGAATTCTGTCCGGTTTGCCAACGCGCCATCCGCCGCGTGATTGAATTTTACATCCCTTAAAGGTTATATGACAGATACAAAAATAGATTATTTAAAAGTACAAACTTAAAACCCAAACCGTATGATTAGATTTCAGCCGATTAAGACATCGGATTTCCAACATTACAAGTTTATGGAAGAATTACTTATCGATGCATTTCCACCGGAAGAATACCGAGAGTTAGACCAGCTACGTGAGTACACTGACCGTACAGGTAACTTTTACAATAATATCATCTTTGATGATGACCTGCCCATCGGCTTTATCACTTACTGGGACTTTGACAGCTTCTACTACGTAGAGCACTTCGCAACCAACCCTGCCTTGCGAAACGGTGGATATGGAAAACGTACTCTCGAATACTTGTGCACCTACTTGAAGCAACCGATTGTACTCGAAGTGGAACGCCCGGTAGAGGAGATGGCAAAACGCCGTATCGGATTCTATCAACGCCAGGGTTTCGTTCTGTGGGAAAAAGACTATTACCAGCCGCCTTACAAACCGGGAGACGATTTCCTGCCTATGTATCTGATGGTACACGGTAATCTCAATCCGGATAAAGACTACGAAATGATAAGGAAGAAACTTCACACAATCGTTTACGGAGTAAAAGAATAAAAGAAAATAAAGGATATTATTAATAGGAGCAGTAGTAGTAAAAGTCTTATTAGT
>PPYF01370981.1_pt1 | contig 15463 bp, 11 predicted proteins | sample 1559871 | NCBI WGS metagenome assembly PPYF01 (sample SAMN08240021, study PRJNA423297) | Human gut metagenome, whole genome shotgun sequencing project. | reverse complement strand
CACAAACCTTTGCTGACGTCGTCGGCCAGGAACATGTGCTGACCGCACTGGCGAACGGCTTGTCGTTAGGGCGCATTCATCACGCTTATCTTTTTTCCGGTACCCGCGGGGTCGGGAAGACCTCCATCGCCCGTCTGCTGGCGAAAGGGTTAAACTGTGAAACCGGCATCACCGCCACCCCCTGCGGCGTGTGCGATAACTGCCGGGAAATTGAACAGGGGCGCTTTGTCGATCTGATTGAGATTGACGCCGCCTCGCGAACCAAAGTCGAAGATACCCGCGATCTGTTGGACAACGTCCAGTACGCGCCGGCCCGCGGCCGCTTTAAGGTCTATCTCATCGACGAAGTCCATATGCTGTCGCGTCACAGCTTCAACGCGTTGTTAAAAACGCTGGAGGAGCCGCCGGCGCACGTCAAATTCCTGCTGGCGACGACGGATCCGCAGAAGCTGCCGGTAACGATCTTATCCCGCTGCCTGCAGTTCCACCTGAAGGCGCTGGACGTTGAACAGATCCGCCATCAGCTGGAGCATATTCTTGGCGAAGAGCAGATTGCCTTTGAGCCCCGCGCGCTGCAGCTGTTGTCGCGGGCGGCCGATGGCAGCCTGCGCGATGCCTTAAGCCTGACCGATCAGGCGATTGCCAGTGGGGAAGGGCAGCTGACGGCCGCATCGGTGAGCACCATGCTCGGCACCCTTGATGACGATCAGGCGCTGTCGCTGATTGAAGCGCTGGTTGCTGCCGACGGCGAGCGGGTCATGGCGGGCGTCAATGACGCCGCCGCACGCGGCGTCGAGTGGGAGGCGCTGCTGGTCGAGATGCAGAGCCTGCTGCACCGCATCGCCATGGTTCAGCTGTCGCCTTCGGCGCTGGGCGCCGACATGGCCGCGGTCGAAGTGCGGATGCGCGAACTGGCGCGAACCGTACCGCCCGGCGACGTTCAGCTCTACTACCAAACGCTGCTGATTGGCCGCAAAGAGCTGCCTTACGCCCCGGACCGGCGGATGGGCGTCGAAATGACGCTGCTGCGTGCCCTGGCGTTTCATCCGCGTAAGCCGCTGCCGGAGCCGGAGGCGCAGCCGGCACAGGCCGCCGCGCCCGCGCCGCGTCAGCCGGTTGCCCCCGCCGCGCCGCCGCCACAGTCGCCGCAGAGTTTGCCGCCGACCACCAGCCAGGTGCTGGCGGCCCGCAGCCACCTGCAGCGCAGTCAGGGAGCAACCACCCCAAAAAAGAGTGAACCGGCAGCCGCTTCCCGCGCGCGGCCGGTGAATAACGCTGCGCTGGAGCGACTGAGTTCGATTACCGAGCGCGTCCAGGCTCGTCCGGCCGCGGCCGCGCTGGAGCAGGCCCCGGCGAAGAAAGAGGCCTATCGCTGGAAGGCGACGACGGTGGTGGAAGAGAGCAAAGTCGAAGTCGCCACGCCCAAAGCGCTGAAAAAGGCGCTGGAGCATGAGAAGACGCCGGAGCTGGCGGCCAAGCTCGCCGAAGAAGCGGTCGAGCGCGACAGCTGGGCGGCGGAAGTGAGCCAGCTGGCGGTACCGAAGCTGGTCGAGCAGGTGGCGCTCAACGCGTGGAAAGAGCAGGAGGGCAGCCGCGTCTGTCTGCATCTGCGTCCCAGCCAGCGCCACCTCAATTCCGCCAGCGCGCAGCAAAAGCTGGCTGAAGCGCTGGGGGTGTTGTACGGTACGCCGGTTGAATTGACCATCGTGGAAGACGATAATCCCGCGATGCGTACGCCGCTGGAGTGGCGGCAGGCTATTTATGAAGAGAAGCTCGCGCAGGCGCGCGAAGCTATTATCGCGGATAATAACATTCAGACCCTGCGTCGTTTCTTCGACGCCGATCTGGATGAAGAGAGTATTCGCCCCATTTGAATGCCAGTCTGACTGGCATTCAGTACCTTTAACGATGACTGACTGAGAGAGAAGCCTATGTTTGGTGGAAAAGGCGGCCTGGGTAACCTGATGAAGCAGGCCCAGCAGATGCAAGAGAAAATGCAGAAGATGCAGGAAGAGATCGCTCAGCTGGAAGTAACCGGCGAATCCGGCGCGGGTCTGGTGAAAGTGACCATTAACGGCGCGCACAACTGCCGCCGTGTGGAGATCGACCCAAGCCTGCTGGAAGACGACAAAGAGATGCTCGAAGATCTGGTGGCTGCCGCGTTCAACGACGCCGCGCGCCGTATCGAAGAGACCCAGAAAGAGAAGATGGCTTCCGTTTCTGCCGGTATGCAACTGCCGCCAGGCTTCAAGATGCCGTTCTGATGCAAACCAGCCCGCTGTTAACTCAGCTTATGGAAGCGCTGCGCTGTCTGCCGGGCGTCGGCCCGAAGTCGGCGCAGCGCATGGCGTTTACCCTGCTGCAGCGCGATCGCAGCGGCGGGATGCGCCTGGCGCAGGCGCTGACGCGTGCGATGTCGGAGATCGGCCACTGCGCCGATTGCCGCACCTTCACCGAGCAGGAGGTGTGCAATATCTGCAGCAACCCGCGTCGCCAGGAAAATGGCCAGATCTGTGTGGTAGAGAGTCCGGCGGACATCTATGCCATTGAGCAGACCGGGCAGTATTCCGGCCGCTACTTCGTGCTGATGGGGCACCTGTCGCCGCTCGACGGCATCGGGCCTGATGACATCGGGCTCGATCGCCTGGAGCAACGGCTGGAGGCGGAGTCGATCACCGAGGTGATCCTCGCCACCAACCCGACCGTTGAGGGCGAGGCGACGGCCAACTACATCGCGGAGCTGTGCGCGCAGTATGGCGTCGACGCCAGCCGAATCGCCCACGGCGTGCCGGTGGGCGGCGAGCTGGAGATGGTCGACGGCACCACGCTGTCCCACTCCCTGGCCGGTCGCCACAAGATTACTTTCTGAACAAATGGAGGCGGCCTTCGCCGCCTCCGCTTGAAAAATTTCCCCGCTGTCCCCATCTCCCACTCAACGGTTTTTTACCCATTTAAAATGGCATTGTTGAGGTTGAATCAGATGAAAGGACAAGAAACTCGTGGTTTTCAGTCAGAAGTAAAACAGCTTCTGCACCTGATGATCCATTCCCTCTATTCCAACAAAGAAATCTTTCTGCGTGAGCTGATTTCCAACGCCTCTGATGCGGCCGATAAGCTGCGTTTCCGCGCGCTGTCGCAGCCGGATTTGTATGAGGGAGACGGCGAGCTGCGCGTGCGGGTTTCGTTTGATAAAGACAACCGCACCCTGACCATCGCCGATAACGGTATCGGTATGAACCGGGAAGAGGTTATCGACCATCTCGGCACCATCGCCAAATCCGGCACCAAAGCGTTCCTCGAATCGATGGGTTCCGACCAGGCGAAGGATAGCCAGCTGATCGGTCAGTTCGGCGTCGGCTTCTATTCGGCCTTCATCGTGGCGGACAAAGTGACCGTGCGTACCCGTGCGGCGGGCGACAAGCCGGAAAACGGCGTGTTCTGGGAATCCGCCGGCGAAGGCGAATATACCGTAGCTGATATCACCAAAGCCGATCGCGGCACCGAAATCACCCTGCATCTGCGCGAAGGCGAAGATGATTTCCTCAACGACTGGCGCGTGCGCTCTATCATCAGCAAGTATTCCGACCATATCGCGCTGCCGGTTGAGATTGAAAAACGGGAAGAGAAAGACGGCGAAACCGTGATTTCGTGGGAAAAAATCAACAAGGCGCAGGCCCTGTGGACCCGCAGCAAATCCGAAGTTAACGACGACGAATACAAAGAGTTTTATAAGCATATCGCTCACGACTACAGCGACCCGCTGACCTGGAGCCACAACCGCGTGGAAGGTAAGCAGGAGTACACCAGCCTGCTGTATATCCCGTCGCAGGCGCCGTGGGATATGTGGAACCGCGATCATAAACACGGCCTGAAGCTGTACGTCCAGCGTGTGTTCATCATGGACGACGCCGAGCAGTTTATGCCGAACTACCTGCGCTTCGTGCGCGGCCTGATCGATTCCAACGATCTGCCGCTGAACGTCTCCCGTGAAATCCTGCAGGACAGCAGCGTGACCCGCAACCTGCGCACCGCGCTGACCAAACGCGCGCTGCAGATGCTGGATAAGCTGGCGAAAGACGACGCTGAAAAATACCAAACCTTCTGGAAACAGTTCGGCCTGGTGCTGAAAGAGGGCCCGGCGGAAGATCCGAGCAACCAGGAAGCGATTGCCAAACTGCTGCGTTTCGCAACCACCCATACCGACTCCTCCGCGCAGACCGTATCGCTGGAAGAGTATGTCTCACGCATGAAAGAAGGTCAGGAGAAGATCTACTACATCACAGCCGACAGCTATGCGGCGGCGAAGAGCAGCCCGCACCTCGAGCTGCTGCGTAAGAAAGGGATCGAAGTGCTGCTGCTCTCCGATCGCATCGACGAGTGGATGATGAGCTACCTGACCGAGTTCGACGGCAAAGCGTTCCAGTCTGTCGCTAAAGCCGACGAGTCGCTGGACAAGCTGGCGGATGAAGTGGACGAGTCCACCAAAGAAGCCGAAAAAGCGCTGGAGCCGTTCGTTGAGCGGGTGAAAAACCTGCTTGGCGACCGGGTGAAAGAGGTGCGTCTGACCCATCGTCTGACCGACACCCCGGCGATTGTCACCACCGACGCCGACGAGATGAGCACTCAGATGGCGAAGCTGTTCGCGGCAGCGGGCCAGGCGGCGCCGGAAGTGAAATACATCTTCGAACTGAACCCGGCGCATCAGCTGGTGAAACGCGCGGCCGATACCCAGGATGACGCCCAGTTCGGCGAATGGGTGGAACTGCTGCTGGATCAGGCGCTGCTGGCCGAGCGCGGCACGCTGGAAGATCCGAACCAGTTTATCCGTCGTATGAACCAGCTGCTGGCTTCCTGACGCGAAGCTGAACGAGTAGCCCGGCCGAGCGACGCGACGCCGGGAACGGGATAAATGCCCCGTCTGAGCGATGTGCTCAGGCGGGGCATTTCACATTGGATTGCATAAAATATCTCACCATTAACCGTTTCAGCCGCACCGCCTTCCTTGAGCCATCGCCGTTCTTACCACATCAAATTCAATCCGCCGAAGGTGGAAGGCAAAGACGACGTGACCGGCGAAGAGCTGACCACTCGTAAAGACGATCAGGAAGAGACCGTGCGTAAGCGTCTGGTAGAATACCATCAGATGACAGCGCCGCTGATCGGCTACTACACCAAAGAAGCGCAGGCGGGCAATACCAAATACGCCAAAGTCGACGGCACCAAAGCGGTAGCTGACGTGCGCGCCGAACTGGAAAAAATCCTCGGCTGATAAAGCCTTTTCTCATCCTGCTGCGGCAGGATGAGAACTCCTCTCATTTCTACCTTTTGCTATGATTGGTTCCGTTTAGCGCCATTTCAGCTACAATTGGCTGCGATTCAAATGGTTAAGAGGCGGTAATGCATCAGACGAAAACAGGTATCTTGCTGGCCAATTTAGGCACTCCCGATGCGCCCACCCCCGGGGCGGTGAAGCGCTATCTGCGACAATTCCTCAGCGACAAACGGGTGGTGGATACGTCTCGTCTGCTATGGTGGCCGCTGCTGCGCGGCGTCATACTGCCGATTCGCTCCCCGCGCGTGGCGAAGCTCTATCAGTCCGTGTGGATGGAAGAGGGATCGCCGCTGATGGTGTATAGTCGTCGCCAGCAGCAGGCGCTGGCTGCCAGGCTGCCGGATACCCCGGTGGCGCTGGGCATGAGCTATGGTTCACCGTCACTGGCCAGCGCGGTGGATGACTTACTGGCGCAGGGGGTGGAGCACATCGTGGTGCTGCCGCTGTATCCGCAATATTCCTGCTCGACGGTGGCCGCCGTCTGGGACGAACTGGCGCGGATTCTGGCGAAAAAGCGCGCCATTCCGGGTATCTCGTTTATTCGCGACTATGCCGAACATCCGGACTATATCCATGCGCTGGCGGCCAGCGTGCGCGCTTCCTTCGCTGTCCATGGGGAACCGGATCTGCTGCTGCTCTCCTATCATGGGATCCCGCAGCGCTATGCCAACCAGGGCGATGATTATCCTCAGCGCTGTCGCGATACGACGCGGGAACTGGTTTCCGCGCTGGGGCTGCCGCCGGAGCGGGTGATGATGACTTTCCAGTCGCGCTTTGGCCGGGAACCCTGGCTGACGCCGTACACCGATGAAACGCTAAAGATGCTCGGCGAGAAAGGGACGAAGCATATTCAGGTGCTGTGCCCGGGGTTTGCCGCCGACTGTCTCGAAACGCTGGAAGAAATCGCTGTCCAGAACCGGGAAATATTCCTCGAAGCGGGCGGCAAGCAATATGAATATATTCCGGCGCTTAATGCGGACGCAGCGCATATTGAGATGATGGTCAATCTGACGGCGCCTTATCGCTGATCGCGCGCAGGGCGGGGAATATGCTACTATTTCCCGCTTGTTCCCTGTTATTTAAGCGCCACTATGAAATTTCCCGGTAAACGCAAATCTAAACACTATTTTCCCGTTAACGCCCGCGATCCGCTGCTGCAGCAAATTCAGCCGGAGAATGAATCCAGCGTCTCCTGGGTGGTCGGTATCGACCAGACGCTGGTGGATATCGAAGCGAAAGTGGATGAGGCGTTTATCGTGCGCTACGGCCTGAGCGCGGGCCATTCGCTGGTGATTGAAGATGACGTCGCCGAGGCGCTGTACCAGGAGCTGGTGCGCAACAATCTCATTACCCATCAGTTTGCCGGCGGCACCATCGGCAATACCATGCACAACTACTCGGTGCTGGCGGACGATCGCTCGGTGCTGCTTGGCGTGATGTGCAGCAATATCGAAATCGGCGGCTACGCCTATCGTTACCTGTGCAATACCTCCAGCCGCACCGATCTGAACTATCTGCAGGGCGTCGACGGCGCCATTGGCCGCTGCTTTACCCTGATCGGTGACAGCGGCGAGCGCACCTTCGCCATCAGCCCGGGCCACATGAACAAGCTGCGTCCCGAAAGCATTCCGGAAGCGGTGATCGCCGGCGCCTCGGCGCTGGTGCTGACCTCTTACCTGGTCCGCTGCAAGCCGGGCGAGCCGATGCCGGACGCCACGATGAAGGCTATTGAGTATGCCAAAAAGCACGATGTGCCGGTGGTGTTAACCCTCGGAACCAAATACGTGATTGCCGATAACCCGGCGTGGTGGCAGGAGTTCCTGCAGGAGCATGTCTCTATTCTGGCAATGAACGAAGAGGAAGGGGAAGCGCTGACCGGCTTTGCCGATCCGCTGTCAGCGGCGAATAAGGCGCTGGACTGGGTCGACCTGGTGCTGTGCACCGCCGGCCCGGCGGGCCTGTATATGGCGGGCTTCACCGAAGAAGAGGCGAAGCGTAAAACCCAGCATCCGCTGCTGCCGGGGGCGATCCCGGAGTTTAACCAGTTTGAATTCAGCCGCGCGATGCGTCACCAGGATTGCGTTAATCCGCTGCGCATATATTCCCATATCGCTCCCTATATGGGCGGCCCCGAGAAGATCATGAACACCAACGGCGCAGGCGACGGCGCGCTGGCGGCGCTGCTGCATGACATCACCGCCAATAACTACCACCGCAATAACGTCCCCAACTCCAGCAAGCACAAATGCAAATGGCTGACCTACTCCTCGCTGGCGCAGGTGTGTAAATATGCCAACCGCGTGAGCTATCAGGTGCTGAACCAGCACTCGCCGCGTTTAACTCGCGGCCTGCCGGAGCGTGAGGACAGCCTGGAAGAGGCGTACTGGGATCGGTAAGCGCGTCCCTCTCCCGGCGGGGAGAGGGCAGTACATCAGCCGGTGACCACTTCGCCGGCCGGTGGCGTTTCCAGAAGCCGCAGCATGGCGCGGGCAATTTCCCGTTCGCCCATCACCACCTGATTGGCTCCGCGATCGATAATGTAGTCCACTTCGTCATCATAATGGGCGCGGGCGATAATCTCGATATTCGGACATTTTTCCCGTGCGGAAGCGACAATCTCTCCGGCCTCGTAGCCGTTAGGGATTGTCAGCAGCAGCCAGCGGGCGCAATCGAGATGCGCCAGCTCCATGATCTCTTCATTGGCGGCATTGCCGAGCACCGCGCTGATCCCGCGCTCGCGTAGCTCATCCACGCGGGTGCGCGAGGTTTCAACCACCACCAGCGGGATCCCCTGGGCCATCAGCTTCTCGCCCAGCAGGCTGCCGACGCGGCCGAAGCCGACCAACAGCGCGTGGTTGCAGATATCGACCGGCACCTGCTTCTCGTCTTCCAGGACCTCTTCCAGCGTCTGCTCGTCGAGGGTTTCGGTTTTATCGAGATATTTTTCCAGCAGGGTAAACAGCACCGGGTTGAGCATAATTGAGATGATCGCCCCGGCCAGCACCAGATTTTGTCCGGCCTGCGGCAGCAGGTTAAGCGCCATTCCCAGGCCGGCGAGAATAAAGGCAAACTCGCCAATCTGCGCCAGGCTGGCGGCGATGGTCAGCGCGGTGCGCGGCGAGTGACCAAACATCCGCACAAGGAAAAAGGCGGCTGCGGATTTACCAAAGATAATAATCGCCAGCGTCGCCAGCACCGCCAGCGGCTGTTGGACCAGCACCATCGGGTCAAACAGCATGCCGACGGAGACGAAGAACAGCACCGCGAAGGCGTCGCGCAGCGGCAGGGTGTCATGGGCGGCGCGGTGGCTGAGCTCGGATTCGTTAAGCACCATGCCGGCAAAGAAGGCGCCGAGGGCAAAAGAGACATCAAACAGCTCCACGGCGCCGAAGGCGATGCCCAGCGCCAGGGCCAGCACCGACAGAGTGAACAGCTCGCGTGAGCCGGTGGCGGCGCTGCGCGACATGATCCACGGCACCAGCCGGCGGCCGACCAGCATCATAATGGCGATAAAGGCCACCACTTTGCCAATGGTGATCCCGAGGTCGAGGGCCAGGGACGCGAAGCCGACGTTGCCTTTCTCCGCCATACCGGCAATCGCCGGCAGCAGGACCAGCGTCAGGACCATCACCAGGTCTTCCACAATCAGCCAGCCGATGGCGATTTGCCCGCGCTGGCTGTCAATCAGTTGTCGTTCCTCCAGCGCGCGCAGCAGCACTACGGTACTGGCGGTGGAGAGGCACAGGCCAAAGACGATGCCGGTCATCAGCGACCAGCCGAGGGCGGCGGAGAGCGCCATACCCAGCAGCGTCGCCACGGCTATCTGGGCGATAGCCCCGGGGATGGCGATCGATTTTACCGCCATCAGGTCTTTAAGTGAGAAATGCAGCCCGACGCCGAACATCAGCAGAATGACGCCAAGTTCCGCCAGTTCCGGAGCCAGTTTGGTGTCAGCAACAAAGCCAGGGGTGAAAGGTCCGGCCAGCACGCCCGCTAAGAGATATCCCACCAGAGGAGAAATACGTAGCTTATTGGCAATCATGCCGAGAATAAAGGCGAGCACGAGGCCGCCGACAATGGTGGTGATAAGCGGTGTTGCGTGGTGCATTCCGTCTCCTTTCCAGTGGTGTATCGGTCCATTTTGCTACCCTGTCCGGGTAATAGTTTATGACAAAAACGTTCACTTTGTTTATGAATAATTCTTGAGTTGTGCAAAAAAATGCAATTAGCCGATGAAAAGGCACAGAAGGGAAAATGGCGGGGGGAAATCGTGGAACAGGCTGATGACACAAGGGTTAACGGCGGCCAGGGTTGCACTTTGGCCGCCGAATAATCAGGCTTTTTGCCGGTTATCAGGAAGGAATATCGTCAGGAATCCCAGCAGCGGCAGGAAGGCGCAGATTTTATAAACCAGATCGATGCTGGTATGGTCCGCCAGCAGGCCTAACACCGCGGCGCCAAGGCCGCCCATGCCAAAGGCGAAGCCGAAAAACAGGCCAGAAACCATGCCGATGCGTCCCGGCAGCAGTTCCTGCGCATAGACCAGAATAGCGGAAAAGGCCGAGGCGAGGATAAAACCAATGATCACCGTTAAAATCCCCGTCCATTCAAGGCTGGCGTAGGGTAAAACTAGGGTGAAAGGCGCTACGCCGAGGATAGAACCCCAAATCACATATTTACGCCCAATTTTATCGCCAACAGGCCCGCCAATCACCGTCCCGGCAGCCACTGCGAACAGGAAGGCAAACAGATGAAGCTGGGCGTTTTGCACCGTTAAGCCGAATTTATGCATCAGATAAAAGGTGTAATAGCTGCTAATGCTCGCCATATAGAAATATTTCGAGAAAATCAGCATCAGCAGAATGCCTACCGCCAGAATGACCTTCTTGCGCGGCAGCGCATTAACGATGGCCGGTTTCGGTTTGCCCTTATTCATTCGATGCTGCGCGGCATACCAGCGGCTGATTTGCGACAGCACGACAATAGCCAGCAGAGCGGCCAGCACAAACCAGGCGACGTTGCCTTTGCCGTACGGGGCGATGATCACCGCCGCCAGCAATGGGCCAAGCGAGCTGCCGAAATTGCCGCCCACCTGGAACAGCGACTGGGCCAGGCCGTGACGGCCGCCGGAGGCCATCCGCGCCACGCGGGATGATTCCGGATGGAAAACCGAGGAGCCGGTACCTACCAGCGCGGCGGCCAGCAGCACCATGCCGAAGCTACCGGCCAGCGCGAGGAGAATCAAACCGCAGAGGGTGAAGCACATGCCCACCGGCAGCGACCACGGCATCGAGCGTTTATCGGTGATGTAGCCAATCACCGGCTGGAATAGCGATGAGGTGAGCTGGAAGGTCAGGGTGATCATGCCGATCTGCACGAAGGTAAGGGAGAACTCCGCCTGCAGCAGCGGGTAGATAGCGAGAATAAGCGACTGGATCATATCGTTAAGCAAATGGGACAGGCTGATCGCGCCTAAGATGCCAAACGAGGTGCGTGCTTTTTGCGGCGGCGCAGCGGGGCCGGACAAGGGTTGAGCGGTCTGATTGATTGCCATAGGTTCACGTCACTTTTTTATATAGCTTTCGTCTTTTGTCAGCCATGGCGACTGCCCTGATTTTCCCGGCTACTGCATGGGAAATATGACGAACGGGCTGACGCAATGCCATACAACGCGAAGGCGTATAGAGGATGCAGGTAGAATTATTATCCAACTAACATACCTGCTGATAAGGTTTGAAGGAAGTCGCAATTCTGAAAACATATTTGTCAACGCGACTAACTCGCTATACTTTCGGCACTTGGGATTAAGTCAGGGAGTGAAGCATGCATTATTTCAAACACAGCGTAGCGCTGGCGCTATTCGCCGCTTTATCGCTGGGCAGCTTGTCGGCACAGGCCTATGAGCAGGATAAAACCTATAAAATCACCATCCTGCACACCAACGATCACCACGGCCATTTCTGGCGCAATGACTACGGCGAATATGGCCTGGCGGCGCAGAAAACGCTGGTCGATGGCATCCGGAAAGAGGTGGCGGCGGAAGGGGGAAGCGTCCTGCTGTTATCCGGCGGCGATATTAATACCGGCGTACCGGAGTCTGATTTACAGGATGCAGAGCCCGATTTTCGCGGCATGAACCTGATCGGCTACGACGCGATGGCGGTGGGAAACCATGAATTCGATAATCCGCTGAGCGTACTGCGCCAGCAGGAAAAGTGGGCTAAGTTCCCGTTCCTGTCGGCCAATATTTATCAGAAAAGCACCGGCGAACGGCTGTTCAAACCCTGGGCGTTGTTTAAGCGCGGTGGGCTGAAAATCGCGGTGATTGGCTTAACCACCGACGATACGGCCAAGATTGGCAATCCGGAATATTTCACCGATATTGAATTCCGCAAACCGGCGGAAGAGGCGAAGCTGGTTATCCAGGAGCTGCAGCAGAATGAAAAGCCGGACGTGATCCTGGCCACCACCCATATGGGCCATTACGACAATGGCAACCACGGCTCTAACGCGCCGGGCGACGTTGAAATGGCGCGGAGTTTACCTGCGGGATCGCTGGCGATGATCGTCGGCGGTCATTCGCAGGATCCGGTATGCATGGCGGCGGAAAATAAAAAGCAGGTCGATTATGTGCCAGGCACCCCGTGCGCTCCGGATCGTCAGAACGGCATCTGGATCGTCCAGGCGCATGAGTGGGGCAAATACGTCGGCCGCGCCGATTTTGAGTTCCGCAACGGCGAGATGAAGCTGGTGCACTATCAGCTGATCCCGGTCAACCTGAAGAAAAAAGTGACTTACGATAACGGCCAAAGCGAGCGGGTGCTGTATACGCCGCAGATCGCCGAGAACCCGCAGATGATGTCGCTGCTGACGCCGTTCCAGAACAAAGGCAAGGCGCAGCTGCAGGTCAAAATCGGCAGCGTGAATGGTCATCTGGAGGGCGACCGCAGTAAAGTGCGCTTTGTGCAGACCAATATGGGCCACCTGCTGCTGGCGGCGCAAATGGCGCGCAGCAACGCGGATTTCGCGGTGATGAGCGGCGGCGGGATCCGCGACTCCATTGAGGCGGGGGATATCACCTACAAAGATGTGATGAAGGTCCAGCCATTCGGCAATGTGCTGACCTATGTCGATATGAGCGGCAAGGAGGTAGTGGATTACCTGACCGCCGTCGCGCAGATGAAGCCGGATTCCGGCGCTTATCCGCAGTTTGCCAACGTCAGTTTCGTGGCCAAAGACGGTAAGCTGAACGATCTGAAAATCAAAGGCGAACCGGTGGATCCGGCGAAGACCTATCGGATGGCGACGCTGAGCTTTAACGCCACCGGCGGCGATGGCTATCCGAACATCGCCGATAAACCCGGGTATGTGAATACCGGCTTTATCGATGCCGAAGTGCTGAAAGAGTATATCGAGAAGAACTCGCCGCTGGATGCCGCCGCCTATGAGCCGAAAGGCGAGGTGAGCTGGCAGTAAGCCTGGGCTTCAGGTTGGCTATTTCCCCGGTGGCGCTACGCTTACCGGGGCTACAAGTTGGGTATCCCGGATAAGGCGCGTGCGCCGCTATCCGGGATCGTTTTATCAATCGCGGCGGGCGATATCGGCGAACTTCGCATCGAGAAGCTGCGCCAGATCGCTGGCCGCCAGCTCAATATCCAGCCCGCGTTTGCCGCCGGAAATATAGATGGTGGCAAATTCCTGCGCCGGGGCGTCAATCACCGTCGGCAGGCGCTTCTTCTGCCCCAGCGGACTGATGCCGCCCACCAGATAGCCGGTGATACGCTGCGCCACCATCGGGTCGGCCATGTCGACTTTCTTAGCGCCCAGCGCTTTCGCCACTTTCTTCAAATCCAGCTGCCCGGCGACCGGAGTGACGGCCACCGCCAGATGCTTCATATCGCCGTTCACGGCGACCAGCAAGGTCTTGTAAACCTGGTCGGCATTGAGGCCGAGCTTGCGCACCACTTCATCTCCGAAGTTGGTCTCATTGGGATCGTGATCGTAACTGTGGATCTGAAAGGAAATTTTGTTTTTTTCGAGTAATTTAACGGCGGGAGTCATAGCTATCCTTCTTACCAACCGGTTTTGCGTGACGTCAGAATACGCCCGCAGGTTGTCTAAAAAATAGTACCATCTTGCGCAATAGTGTTGGCAGTGATGGTCACTTTGAGCGACAATCAGACGATCCGGGATGCAAATCCCGGGATAATAATAATGATGAAATTCCTCTTTGACGGGCCAATAGCAATATTGGCCATTTTTTTTATGTCAGCATATCCGGCAGATTCCCTTCGCCATACAGGTGCAGCGCGCCGACGGCAACCACGTAGCGCCCCGGCGGCAAGGCCAGCAGCGTCTCGCGCCAGGCGAGGTTGCGCTGGTGCATCAGCACATCATATAAAGACTGGCTAAAGGTCGTCGGCAGCGATACCGCGCCGCGCGACGGCGGTTGCTCCAGCCACCAGCCGATCATGACCTGCAGTAAACGGGCGTTGGTGCGCCAGTGGGTCAGCGTATCCTCCAGCAGCGCCATCCCCCCGTCGGGCAGATCGCGCAGCAGCGCGATTTGGCTGTCGGCGCCTTCCAGCTCCATCACCGCTATGTTGCTCTCGCGGGCGGCCATCAGCAACTGATAATCGATGCCGTAATCCGGTCGCAGCCCCAGCTTCTGCGCCTGGGTGGCCTGCAGGACCATCGCCACCTGCCACAGCGGCTGGCTGTCGAACAGCCCGACCGACAGACCCAGCTCGCCGGCTCGCGCCTCTAGCTCGCTCAGCTGCGCATCGCTCAGGCGTTCCGCCAGCGGTGGGTAAGTGGGGAGATTGCTAAACGGGGTTTCATTGCCGCTGATATCGGCCTCGACGATTAATGCATCGGCCTGGCGTATTTTTTTCAGAAGCTTTGCCGGCGGCGGCGCCATGTCGCGGGTGCCCATATGGATACTGCCGACGAGGTGCAAATAGCGTTCGCCGGGCAGGACGATATCCATCGCAGGCCAGGAATAAGACGAGCCGACGGCGGCTCGCCACAGCATTTTTATCCGGTTTAACAGGCCCATACGCGCTCCGAAGTGTGAGGACTTCATGCTAGCGCATATGGTGATACACGTCACCCTTCCGGCGGGCTTTTCTTGTCCCGGCAAAAAAACGGGCGCCGAACAACGTCGGCGCCCGTTTCATCTGACGGCGTTTACTCTTTTGGTTTAAAGCGCAGCAAGCGGTTGGCGTTACTCACCACGGTGATCGACGACAGCGCCATCGCCGCGCCGGCGACCACCGGGTTGAGCAGGGTGCCGGTCAGCGGCCAGAGGATCCCGGCGGCAATCGGGATACCCAGCGAGTTGTAGACAAACGCGCCCAGCAGGTTCTGCTTCATATTGCGTAACGTTGCTTTCGAAATCGCCAGCGCATCGGCCACGCCGTGAAGACTATGGCGCATCAGGGTGATCGCCGCGGTTTCAATAGCGACATCGCTGCCGCCGCCCATGGCGATCCCGACATCCGCCTGGGCCAGCGCCGGGGCGTCGTTAATCCCATCGCCAACCATCGCCACTTTGTGCCCCTGGCTCTGCAGACGCTTAATGGCATCGGCTTTACCGTCCGGCAGCACGCCGGCGATCACTTCATCAATGCCGGCTTCTTTGGCGATAGCCTTCGCGGTGGTGGGGTTATCCCCGGTAAGCATCACCAGCCGGTAGCCCTGCCGATGCAAACGCGCCAGGGCGTCGACGCTGTCTTCGCGCAGCGGGTCGCGGATGGCGAACAGCGCGGCGGCCTGACCATCCACCGCCAGCAGCACCGGCGTGGCGCCGCGTGAGGCCTGGGCTGTCATCTCGCTTTCCACCTCCGCGGTATTGATATGCTGCTCGTTGAGCAGCGCCTGGTTACCGAGCAGCAGACGATGACCTTCCGCCTCGCCGCTGACGCCAAGGCCGCGCAGGGTGCGGAAGCCGCTGACTTCCGGCAATGGGCCGTCGGCAGCTTTATCAAGGATCGCTCGCGCCAGCGGATGGCTTGAGCCCTGCTCCAGCGCGGCGGCAAGACGCAGCGCGGTATGCTCATCAACGCCAGCGAAAGTTTTCACCGCCACCACCTGCGGCTTGCCTTCGGTCAGGGTGCCGGTTTTATCGAA
>PPYF01411558.1_pt1 | contig 15471 bp, 7 predicted proteins | sample 1559871 | NCBI WGS metagenome assembly PPYF01 (sample SAMN08240021, study PRJNA423297) | Human gut metagenome, whole genome shotgun sequencing project. | reverse complement strand
GGATATCCGCGAGTCCTTCCTGAAGTACCTGACCGGCTTCGCGCACGGCTCCGTGAACGTTGAGGGCATGGAGAAGACCGCGGCTGGCGGCTTCAAGTACACTCAGGCATCCGGCGTGTACAACCCCGAGACCCAGACCGGTCAGATCAACTTCGCGGGCACCGCAGAGTTCACCGGCCACAACGGTCAGCTCAAGAGCACCATCAAGAACATGCGCCTGGTCGTCGTCAACGGCAAGGGTACCCTGGTCGCTGACGTGGACGCGCTGACCCGCGACGGCAAGTCCGTTTCTAAGACCGGCCTGGCTATCGCCGAGGTGGATCTCTCCGGCGCGAGCGTGAAGGACGGCATTTTCTCCGCACAGAACGCGGCAGTCGCGCTCACCGATGAAGGTTCCGAGGTGCTCTTCGCCGGCCAGTACCGCGGTGCCAACAACGCCATGGCACCGCTGAGCTTCTCCGTAAAGCTCAGCGAGCAGACCGCGGAGAACACCGTTGAGGTTCCCCGCGTCTCTGAGAACAAGTCCTCCGATAACAAGGGTTCTGAGAACGGCTCCTCCGATAACAGCTCCTCGAACTCCTCCGGTAACTCCGGCGCTAACGGCTCCGGTTCTAATGGTTCGGCAGGCACCTCCGGCAGCGTTTCTAACGGCAGTTCTTCCTCGAACGGTTCTGTCAGCAACAACCCGGCACAGCCTGTCTGCGTACCCGTCACCCGCACCCGCGAGGTGCAGGAGCAGGGCGCATCCGACGGCACCATTAAGAGCGCAAACCTTGGCTGGGGCGTGCGCGATTCCTTCCGCAACTACGTGCGCGGCGGAATCGCAAACGGTAGCTGGGAGCTGAACGGCACCTCCTACTCTTCGGATGCGTTCAACTGGTCTAACGGCACCGGCACCTTCAAGGGTGGTAAGGGTTCCATCTCCTTCAGCGGTTCGGTTCGTTTCACCGGTCACCACGGCATTCTGGACACCACCATTGCGAACCCGCGCCTTGAGATTAACGGCAATTCCGGTACTCTCTACGCGACCATGAACAGCAATGACCCCTCCGGCAAGGCAACTAACTACGGTGAGGTGGCACTGCTGAAGGTGGATCTTTCGGGTCTGCAGAGCTCCGCTGACGCTGTGAGCGTCAACGGTGCGGCAACCACCCTGACCGCTGAGGGCGCGAAGGCGTTCGCTGGCTTCTACGACGCCGGTAAGGACATGGCTCCGCTGAGCTTCTCCGCGGCGATTAACGGCGCGAAGACCACCACCAAGACCGTGTCCGAAACCGTCTACGAGGGTGAGGGTTGCGACCCGGTCACCGGCAAGCCTCTGGCTTCCACCGGCGCCTCCGGTGTTGAGGGCACCCTGGTTGCAGGCTTCATCGCTGTTGCAGCCGGTGCGGGTACCGTCGTGTACACTCGCCGCCGCAAGAAGGCATAACGGCACCTCACGAGGATGCCCACACTGTCGGCTCACCCGTGAAACTCAACCATGAGGTTCACCGGTGAGCCGACACGGTCCGTGCGGGGGTGCAGATTTTCACTGCACCCCCGCTTCAGGTGCCAGGTTTTACCCCGGCGCCTACCCCAGTTTTTCTAGCTCCCTTTTTTCTGTGAGACGACGATGTTTTCTTCCCTTTCTTCTTCTGCCCTGAACCGCCGCGATGCAATGAAGTATGCAGCGTTCTCCATCACTTCCGCTTTTCTGCTGAGCTCTTGCGGTGTGGGTACTCAGAACCCGGCCGCTTCTTCAAGCACTTCGCAGGCTGTGGTGGATGAGCAGAGCACCCGCACCGTTTTGGAGAACCTTGCCGATCAGCTGCGTTCTTCCATTGCCCCTGATCAGAAGGCTCTGCGCGGCCCCAATAGCGCCGCAGATACCCCCGAAATTCAGCCGATGGTCGATACCCCCACTCCGGCTTTCCCCGTGACGTTCAAGGATTTCAACGGCACCGAGGTGACCGTTAAGTCCGCTGACCGTGTGCTGGCACTGGACCTGTACGGCACTCTGGCTCAGCAGATGATTGCGCTGGGTCTGGGCGGTCGTCTGGTTGGCCGTGTCACCTCCTCGACGGAGCAGTCGCTGGCTCACCTGCCGCTGGTGACCCAGAACGGTCATGACCTGAACGCTGAAGCGATTCTGGCGACCTCCCCGGACCTGGTGCTGTGGGATAAGAGCAACGGCCCGATTGAGATTGTGGACCAGTTGCGCGCTGCGGGCGTGACCGTGGTGGTCTTCGATCATGAGCGTCGTATGGATAAGATCATTCCGCAGCTCAAGGCTGTTGCGCAGGCGCTGGGTGTTCCGGAGGCGGGCGAGCAGGTTGCTGCCCGCGTGCAGAAGGACCTGGATTATGCCCTGCAGGTGCTCAAGGACGTTGCCCCGAAGGGTGCACAGCAGGTGTCGTTCGCGTTCTTGTACGTGCGCGGTACCGCTGGCGTGTTCTTCGTGCTCGGCAAGGGTTCGGGCGCTGACGATTTGATTCAGGCTATTGGCGGTAGAGATGTGGCGTCTGAGCAGAACGCGACGAATATTATTCCGGCGACCAGTGAGGCGCTGGTGAAGCTGAACCCGGACGTCATTCTGACCATGAGCGGCGGCATTAAATCCACCGGCGGTTTGGATGGTTTCTTGGCTCGCCCGGGTGTGAGTGAGACGACTGCCGGTAAGAATAAGCGCATTATCGATATGGGTGACGGCCAGATTCTGTCCTATGGCCCGAATACTCCGGCGGTGTTGCTCTCGCTGGCTAAGGCTGCGTACTCGACTCCTGCGGGGGGCCAGTAGTGGCTGCCGTGAAAAGTGCGGCGGGTGCGCGGGATTATCGTGCGTCGCGTCGGCGTCGTGCCGGTCTGACGTTTACGTTTTTGGCGGTGGCACTGTGCGTTGTGATGGTGCTGTCTGCGGGTTTGGGTCAGTACAATATCCCGATTGATCAGGTGGTTGCTTCAGTGGGCCGCCGTCTGGGCCTTGCGCCGGAGAACCCGGCGATGCAGCTGGCGGATAGCACTCTGTGGAATATCCGTTTCCCGCGTGTGCTGTTGGGTGTGCTGGTGGGTGCCGCTTTGGGTACTTCCGGCGCGGTGATGCAGTCGGTGTTTGGTAACCCGTTGGCTGAGCCGGGCGTGATTGGTGTTTCCTCGGGTGCGGCGGTTGGCGCGTGTTTGTCGATTGTGTTGAACCTGCAGTTCTTCGGTATTTTCACGACTCCTGCATTCGCGTTTGTGGGTGCGTTGGCGGCTACTGCGCTGGTGTATTTCCTGTCGCGTTCTTCGGGTCGTGCGAAGGTCCTGTCGATGATTTTGACGGGTATTGCGGTGACTGCGGTGGCGAATGCGATTATTGCGTTCCTCATGTTTATTGCTGATACGACGAGCCGCGATCAGATTGTGTTCTGGCAGATGGGTTCGCTGAACGGTTCCACGTGGAAGGCTGTGGCGAGCGTGTGGCCGGTTATTCTGATCGGCTTGGTAGCGTGTTTTGTGATGGCTTCTTCGCTGGATGTTCTGGCGTTGGGTGAGCGTGCAGCGCAGCATTCGGGTGTGAACGTGGAGCGCCTACGTGCGGTGTCTATTGCGGCGACGGCTTTGTTGACGGGTGCTGCGGTGGCGTATGCGGGCATTATTGCGTTTATTGGTCTGATTATTCCTCACCTGTTGCGCATGATTTTGGGTCCGTCGAATCGTGTGTTGTTGCCGGCTTCGGCATTGGGTGGCGCGCTGTTGATTGCGCTGTCTGATTTGGGTGCGCGTACGCTGGTGCCTTTTGCTGATTTGCCGATTGGTATTTTTACGGCTTTGGTGGGCGGCCCGACGTTCTTCGTGTTGTTGCGTCGTTCCCTGGGCCAGGGCGGAGGTGCTTCGTGAGTGAGTTGTTGAGCCTGTCCGGTGTGTGTTTTAACGCTGGTGGGCGTCAGATTTTGAATGATGTGTCTCTGTCTGTTGCTGCGGGCGAGGTTGTGTCGCTGATTGGCCCCAATGGTGCCGGTAAGTCAACTCTGTTGGGTGTGATTGCTGGTGATATTGCTCCCAGTGGCGGTGAGATTCTGTTGGATGGCACCCCGCTGGGTTCTATTCCTGCCCGTCAGATGGCGCGTCAGCGTGCGATGCTGTTGCAGAAGTTGAATGTGGCGTTTTCGTACACGGTGCATGAGGTGGTTCAGATGGGCCGCACCCCGTGGAAGGGTACGGAGCGCGCTGAAGAGGATGACTCCGTGGTTGCTTCGATGATGGAGCGTACGTCGGTGACTCACTTGTCAGATCGCGATATTACGACTCTGTCCGGTGGTGAGAGTGGCCGTGCGCATTTGGCGCGTGTGTTTGCTCAGCAGACTCCGCTGATTCTTTTGGATGAGCCGACTGCGGCGTTGGATATTACGCATCAGGAGCAGACGTTGCGGGTGAGCCGTGAGTTGGCTGCTGAGGGTGCTGCAGTGTTGACGGTGCTTCATGACTTGGATGTGGCGGCTGCGTATTCTGACCGTATGGTGTTGTTGCGTGGTGGTGAGGTGGTTGCTTCGGGCGCCCCTGAGCAGGTGTGTTCGGCGGAGTTGTTGTCTGAGGTGTATCAGCATCCGATTGAGGTGTTGAGGCATCCGGTGACGAATCGTTTGTTGATTCTGCCGGAGCGCTGAGTCTGCTAGCGCACTGAGTCTGCTAGCGCGCTGATTTTACGGGGCGTTAGCGAACCATCCCGCAAACACTTTCCACCTCAAAATATGCCAGTATTCGCATATATTAAATCTCCGTTCTGGAATGGCTATAAATATCAGTTCATTACAGGGCGGAGATTATCTTTATCCCCTCCTGCACGGATACACTGAAAGGTAGTGTCCGCAATACTGAACTCTATTCAGTTCAGCATTCCATCCATTCGAGAAAGAGACCCCTGCATGGACCCTCAGCAGAAAACGGCAACGCCTGCCGTTGCCGGCTACATTCCCGAATATTCTGAAACACCGCATAGCGGATCTTTCGATATCGCCCAGCACGGCCTCACCAGCGATGACGTTGCACGCCTGACGGCTGAGGGTAAGGTCAATACCCAAAACAATAAGTCTTCTCGCACGCTGTGGAGCATTATGCGTGCGCACCTGTTCACGGTCTTCAATTTTGTGTTGGGTGCCTGCGGTGCCGTGGTGATTATGTACCAGCGTTGGGCTGATCTGCTCTTCCTGGCGGCTGTTATCGCTAACGTGGTCATCGGTTTCGTGCAGGAGTACAAGGCGAAGCTTGAGCTGGACCGCATCTCCCTGCTGGACCGCTCCCCCGCTACTGCCGTGCGTGACGGTAAGAGCGTTGAGGTTCCGATGGAGCAGCTGGTTGAGGGTGACGTTGTGGTCCTCAAGCGCGGCGATCAGGTGCCCGCCGATGCCGTGGTGCTCACCTCCGATTCTTTGGAGCTGGACGAATCCCTGCTGACCGGTGAGAACGACCCGATTGCTAAGCGCCCGGGCGACATGGTGCTCTCGGCCTCGAGTGTGCTGGGTGGTACCGGTCGCGTGTTGCTCTCTCACGTGGGTGCGAACTCGCGAGCCAGCAAGATTTCCGACGAGGCGCGCCAGTTCTCGCGTATCCAGTCTGAGTTGCGCGATGCCCTGAACCTCGTGGTCCGCTGGATTACGATTGGTCTGGCCGTCATTATTCCGGTGGTGCTGTGGGGTCAGATTCGCGCCGCCGGTGGCCTGGAGGCCGTGGAGCAGAACCACATGTGGGAGCAGGTGTCTATCGCCGTGGTCTCTTCGGTGGCTTCGATGATTCCGCAGGGCCTGGCGCTGATGACCACCCTGGCCTTCGCCGCGGCAGCCGTGGCTCTGGGCCGCAAGCACAATATCCTGGTGCAGGAGCAGCCTGCGGTTGAGGTGCTGGCTCGCGTTGACGTGGTCTGCTTCGATAAGACCGGCACCCTGACCGAAGGTGGCGTGATTTTTGATTCGGTGCGTCCCCTGACCACCGAGGCGGTGGCTGAGGGCCCCGACGCCGACTCTGCCGAGCATACTTCCTGGCGTGCCTCCCTGCCGACCGGCTGGAACGAGGCGCTGTCGTGGTTCGGCCACGATGAGAACGCGAATCCGACCGCCGCAGCGCTGACCGGCGGCTTCCCGCAGGCTTCCTCGGCTACCGTCAGCGGCATCGTGCCGTTCTCGTCGGCGCTGCGTTTTAGCGCGATTGAGTTTAAGGATTCGGGGGCCTGGCTGCTGGGCGCCCCGGAGGCGCTGCTCGCTAAGGGCACCGCCGAGCGCGAGCGCGCCGCCGAGCTAGCGGCTCTGGGTCTGCGCACGATGGTGCTGGCCCATGCCGCGGCCGTGGTGCGTAACGAGAAGGGTGAGCCCGTCCAGAAGATTCCGGCGGACGCTACCCCGGTTCTGTTCGTGATTTTCCGCGAGAACGTGCGCGCGGACGCCCCGGAGATTGTGGAGTACTTCCACCGTCAGGGTGTGACGCTGAAGGTCTTCTCGGGTGATAACCCGTTCACGGTTGCCGCCGCCGCAAAGACTGCGGGTATGGACACCTCCGCCGGCGCGGTTGATGCCTCTACCCTGCCCGAGGACGGCCCGGAGCTTGCCGAGGCTGCCGCGACCCACAATATTTTCGGTCGTGTCTCGCCCGAGCAGAAGAAGAACATGGTCATTGCACTGAAGGAGCGCGGCCACGTGGTGGCGATGACCGGTGACGGTATTAACGACGCGCTGGCGCTCAAGCACGCAAGCTTGGGTATCGCGATGGGTAACGCTGCCCCGGCGACGAAGGCTGTCTCTCGCCTGGTGCTGCTGGACGGTAAGTTCTCGTCTCTGCCGGCCGCCCTGGAGCAGGGCCGCCAGGTCATCACGAACATTGAGATGGTGGCGAACCTGTTCCTGACGAAGACCGGTTTCGCGATTCTGCTGGGCGTGGTGTTTGGCCTGTTCGGCTGGGTGTTCCCCTTCCTGCCGCGCCAGTACTCGACCGCTGACTTCCTGATTGTGGGTGCGTCCTCCTTCGCGTTGACCCTACTGCCGAACTCGCGCCGCTACGTGCCGGGCTTCCTGCGCCGCGTGCTGAACTACACGGTTCCGAACTCGATTATTGTGGTGGCCATGCTACTACTGGTGACGGCCACTTCGCTGTGGATGCACATCGGCGATATCCGCCAGGTGCAGACAGCTTCGTTCATTACCCTGGTCATGATGGGCCTGTGGAACCTGGCCGCCGTGGCCCGCCCGCTGAACCGCGCCCGTGTGCTGCTCTTCGGTGCGCTGCTGGCGGTGTTCTTCGCGGCGCTCTTCGTGCCGATCCTAGTGGAGTACCACCAGTTCACCGAGGTGGCCCCGCACCTGCTGTGGACCGCAATTGGTGCCGGTGCCCTGGGTGCGGCTCTGATTGAGGTGAATGCGCATCGCAACCGCCGCTGGCAGAAGCGCCACTACCCCGATCTTGAGGTGGCCTCGCTGAGCTTCGTCCCGAAGAAGACCGCGAAGTAGTTCGTTGCCCCTACCCGGGATAGCCCCGGCTGGGACTTTTTGGAGGGCCCCGTATTCTCGTTTCGAGGATGCGGGGCCCTCCGTGCGTTGTGCCTTTATCCGTCGGTTGGCTCGCCCGAATGACCCGCCCGGGGGTCGCATCCATTTGCGGAAATTTTTAACAGCTTCTGGGAGTTTCCTGTATCCATCTTGCCCTGAACCTGGGAAAACCCTTAAAGTTACAGGGAACTATTGAGAAGGGGTATCCCTCTCTTGAACAGGATTGTTACTGGATTGGCAGGCAAGACCTGAGTGACTCAACACCATAGCGGTAGTGTAGCTTCCGGCGCGTAGCCGGTGGTCGCGCCGTATCGCTGTACCCGTACGGGGCATCCGTCCCGACCGTAGGTTGAGAGCGCTCGGGTCTTTTGTGTTTTTGGGAAGCTTTTGCGCGTAGCGCGGCTGTTTTCCCACCCCCACCCGACCGTTCAGATTTCACCCTGTGCATAGACTTTGACCGCATATCTAAGGAAGTATCGTGAACAACCGCGAACTTGGCGAGAAGATTCTCGACGGCCTCGGCGGCCCCGAGAACATCTCGCACATGACGCACTGCGCGACCCGCCTGCGTGTGACCCCCGTGTCGAACGAGGCCGTGCAGAACGAGAAGATTAAGTCCCTGCCCGGCGTGCTCACCGTGATTGAGCAGTCCGGCCAGACCCAGGTGGTGCTGGGTGACCGCGTTGAAGCCGTGTACAACGAGATTAACGCGCTGCCCTCCATGTCGAAGCAGGCTGAGAGCGAGGCTCCGGCAGAGTCTAACGGTAAGAAGGCCGGGTGGCTCACCAACGTCTTCGACGTTCTGTCTGACTCCTTCCGTCCGCTGCTGTGGGCACTTCTGGGTACCTCGATGATTCTGACCCTCATCGTGTTCCTGCAGCAGCTGGGCTTCTTCGGCCAGTACACCGACCTGACCGGTCAGGTTGTGAACGTGGACATCGTCAACGGTGCTCGCGTGGCTGATAAGGAAGCCGCTACCGCTCTGAACAACCAGTGGATGCATCAGTTTGCTTTCTGGTACATCCTGAAGGCTGCTTCGCTGTCGGTGCTGAACTTCATGCCCATCATGCTGGGTGCTACCGCAGCTAAGCGTCTGGGCGCGAACATGTGGGTTGGTGCGGCTATCCCCGCTGCGCTGATGACCGGTACCTTCACCGATCTGACCGCTCTGGCTGATCCCGCAACCAAGGTTCTGAACGTTCCGTTCTTCGGTCTGGATCTGCCGCTGTACGCGTTCAGCTACACCGGTCAGGTCTTCCCCCCGCTGCTAGCTGTTGCTCTGCTGGCTCCGCTTGAGCGCTTCCTGAAGAAGGTTATTCCTTCGATGCTGCAGATGGTGTTCGTGCCGATGATTTCGGTCATGATTCTGGTTCCGGTGACCGCGTTCCTGGTGGGCCCCATCGGTATCGGTGTGGCTATGGGCATCTCTGACTTCCTGAAGATGATTAACGATGTGGCTCCCGGTGTTGTGGGTGCCCTGATTGCCGGCCTGTACCTGTTCATGGTTCCGCTGGGCCTGCACTGGCCGCTGAACGCCGTGATGATTAACAACCTGCAGACCATGGGTACCGACTTCATCCAGTCCCCCATGGGTGCGTACAACTTCGCCGTGTTCGGCCTCGTGACCGGTGTGGCTATCCGCGCCAAGAAGGACCGCGAGCTACGCCAGACCGCTATCGGTGCGTCGATGTCCGGTCTGCTGGGCGGTATTTCTGAGCCGTCCATGTACGGTGTGGTACTGCGTTACAAGCGCGTAATCCCGATTATTCTGGTTCCCGCTGTTATTGGTGGTGCTACCATTTCCTTCCTGGGCGTTAAGTCCTACGCGTTCGCGTTCACTTCGCTGCTGTCGATTCCGGCTATGCAGCCCTCGTACCTGTACGTGATTGGCCTGGCTATTGCCTTCTTCGGCGCGATGGCCGGTGTTCTGCTGTTCGGTTACGAGTCGAAGGCTGACGCTGTAAGGCACGCTGCGGAGCGTAAGGCTGAGGATGCTGAGGAGTCCGCTCCCAAGGCTGAGGCTGTTGCCGCTAAGGCTGCTCCGGCTGCTGCCGCTACTGCGACCGCTGCTGCTGCACCCGCCGCTTCCGCCGGTGAGATTATTGAGCTGCACGCTCCTCTTGAGGGTACCGCCGTTGCTCTGGCCGATGTTCCGGACCCGATTTTCGCGGCTGGCAAGCTGGGCGAGGGTGTGGCGATTGAGCCGACCGGTACCACTGTTGCTGCTCCTGCAGCCGGTAAGGTTGCCGCAACCTACCCCTCGGGCCACGCTGTGGGCCTGAAGCTGGAGAACGGCATTGAGCTGCTGATTCACGTTGGTCTGGATACCGTGAACCTTGACGGTAAGGGCTTCAGCGTGAAGGTTGCCAAGGGCGATGTTGTTGCCGCCGGCGACACTCTGATTGAGTTCGATCCCGAGGTTATCAAGGAGGCGGGTTACCCGCTGATTACCCCGGTGATTGTCACCAACACCCGCAAGTTTGCTGAGGTAAAGGGCCTGCCGGGCGTTGCTCACCAGAACCTGAGCACCGTCCTGAAGGTGACCACTAAGTAGTTCGCTTTCTGAGGCTCTAAGGGGCCCCACCATTGTGGTGGGGCCCCTTTCCTTATGCTCCCTTTCCCTTAGCCCTGCTTCCTGATGTGCTGAGTCTTTGGGCCGGGTTTGCTGGGCAGGGGTTTGCTGGGGTTTAGGCACTGGCCGGGGGGGGTATTTCTGCTAATGTGATAATAAGCTCAACAAGGAAGTTCTCACGTGATAGGGAGTACGATGATGTCTTCTGATACTAGGACATGGGATACCGGGGTGTGGGAAGAGCAGCAAAAAGAGTTGCATGCTCTTTCTCCTGTTCGACGGCTGATGCGCCGGCTCAATCTTGAGGCGCTCGTCTACGAGTCCGCGCCGTTCCCGGTTCTGTTGCGTAGGCTCTCCGCGCTGATTCCCGCGTGCCTTCTGTGGTGGGTTATCTACGAGCCGCACCGGCTTGCTTCCTCCACCAGCCTCCCCGAGGGTACTCACGCTATTACGCTGCTCCCCGGAGCCTGGGGTGACCCCGCTACGGGGTCCTACGGTGGCCTTCCTGAGCTGCCGGGGGTCCTCTTGCGCTGGGTACTGTGCATCGCGGCAATGGTGGCTGTCGTTCACCTCTGCGGCGTCAAGGCGAAGGGTCAAAGCTTCACCATTCCTCGGGATGCGCGCTCGCGGCTGATTGCGCTGATGCAGGCCCTCGGCATTTTCGGTGCGTTTGCGCTGGTCGTCTGGATTGAATACATGATGACCCCGCTAACCCTCATGTTTGACACCGTGTACGCGGGTCCCACCGCCGCTTACAGCGGGGATGGCATAATTCCGTTGCACCTTTTCCTTTCCTCGTCGTTGAGCGCTATCTTTCTAGGCTATTTTTGCGTAAATATTCTTGCCTCGCTGAATATCCCCGGTTACCTGGGCATCCCCGCAATTATCTACGTGGGGGCTCTCCCCTGGGCTCACGCGGAGCGGCACCAGTTCACGTTGGCACTCGCGTGGGTCATTGCGGTGACTCTGGTGAGTTGGCTGGTGCGCGGCATGTGGGGTACTGTGCTGGCCTGCGTGGGCTATTCTCTGTGGATTGTGTTGGTGGCGACCAGCGGTGATCCTTTTGATCTGTCCGCCAATATGAGCCGTGTGCTCGTGATTTTGGGTTTCCCGCTGGCTTTTATCGTCGCTGGAGGCGGCATTTACCGCATCTTCTACCTGCGGCAGAACCCGAACCTGTTGAGGTACCTGCAGGAGCGCGCCCTGTATCTGGGCGAGTGGTAGCAACCGGTCACGGCGGCGCTCCCCTCCCCCTCGTTTTTGTAATTACATATCCCGCTAGAGGACGCAGAAACTTAGAGGGCGCAGAAACTTAGAAGGCACAGAAAAATCCCGGGCACTCTCTTGTGAGAGTACCCGGGATTTTATTGTCCTATAGGACGGCTAAAGCATTACCGAAAGCGGTATTGCTTTCGCCTACTCTATTCCTGCCAGCCAACGTTGACCCAGTAGTCAGCGCTGGTGTAGCTCTGCTTGAACAGGGACGGACCGTAGTTTGCAACCTTTGCCTTCACAGCGGCGTACATCGGGCCGTTACCGTAGGGCAGGTACACAGCGACCTTCTCGTAGTAGAGCTTCTCCGCCTCGTTGGCGATCTTGATGCGCTCGCCATCGTTCTCGGTGTTCTGCAGCTTCTCGATGAGCTTATCAACCTCGGGGTCACCGACTCCGAACACCTCGGTGGTGAAGAAGTAGGGTGCCGAGGATGCCAGGTCGGGCAGAACGCCCCAACCGGTGAAGATTGCTTCGTAGCTCTTCTGGCCGAGCACGGAGTTGGAGTTCGACTGCGGCTGGTTGTCGGAGGTCAGGCGGATACCTGCAGACTTCAGCTGCTGCTCCAGGATCTGGTAGACAGCCTGGTAGACAGCCTCGGAACCGAAGGAGGTCAGGGCGAAGCTGGCAGTCTTGCCGCCCTTAGCGTAGTAGTCGCCGGACTTGGAGTAGCCTGCGGCCTCCAGAATCTTGGCGGCTGCCTGGGCGCCGGACTCACCCTCGTAGTTGTTCTGGTAGCCCTTCTGGAACGGCATTGCGATGATGGAGCCGGGCAGCGGCTCGGTCCAGCCGAGCTGCGAGAAGTACGCCTTAGCGATCTGCTCACGGTCCACAGCTGCGAGGATTGCGCGGCGCAGTGCCAGGTCCTCGATACGCTTGGGGTTCAGCTGAATAATGTTGACGTTGGTGTTCTGGCTCTGGCGAATCTCGGTGCCTGCCTGACCCTTCACAGCGTTGTAGCTGGTTGCACCCACGAAGGTGAAGGCGTCCAGTTCGCCGTTCTTGAAGCTTGCACGGATTGCATCGGAGTCCATCTGGCGCCAGATAATGCGATCCAGCACCGGCTTCTCGCCCCACCACTTGTCGTTCTTGACCAGGGTGAGCACCTTCTGGGAGGAGTTCCACTCACCAATCTTGAAGGGGCCTGCCCAGTACTGGTCGAGGGGCTTGTCGACAAAGCCGTCATTGAAGAGGTTGACGTCTTCCAGAGCGGGGTGAATTGCGAAGGCGCACAGACCCTCGGAGGGGTAGTACGGGGTCTTCATGGTGACCTTGACGTGGCGGTCGTCGCCGTCCACTGCCTCGATGCTTTCCACCTGCTGCCACATCTGGTTATCGGTGATGTGGTAGGGGTTGTCGGTGACTGCGCTGTAGACCTTCCAGCAAGCCTGCACAGCCTTCACGTCCATAGGAGTACCGTCGTTGAAGGCTGCCTTCGGGTTGATCTTGAAGGTCGCGGTCTGCACGCCATCGACGGTTTCGGTCTTGTGCTCGGTGCAGAACTCGGGGTTGAGGGTACCTTCACCGTCGGGGCTCATGGTGTAGAAGCCCATCACGGCGGGAATGTTGCAGGGTGCCAGTGCGTCCAGGTTGCTGGAGGTGTAGCCGCTCTGGGTCTGCAGGTTGAAGTTCGGGCCCAGGGCGGTAGCCGCGAGAGTCAGTGTGCCGCCCTGCTTGAGGGAGGAACGGTCCTGCTTGTTGACCTGAAGGTTCTTCAGAATATCTTCAGCGTTGTTAGCGGCACTACCGCCAACCTTTTCCTTCGAGCTGCCGCAGGCAGCCAGTAGACCAACGGTGCCGAGGGCAACGGTGCCGGTCAGGAGGGTACGGCGAGAGACAGACATGCTCTTCATGGAATTTCTCCTAGAGTATTCGCAGTGTTGTGGAGGCGGCGCGCGAACGGTGCGCAACTAACACTCCAACCCGGCGGGAGGACAGTCTCTGCCGGGGTCGCAGGCAGAATGCCCGCATTTGTTTTAAGTATATCCGTGCAAATCTCTGAGGAACGGGAAAGCGGCGTGCTCCAGAAGGTTTTAATCCTTCTGTAACACGCCGCTGTAGCGCTTTTACCCCTTATGGAGTGTGTGAGCGGTGCTCAACGCTTAGATTTTTACTTCTCCCAACCGACGTTGATCCATACGTTCGGGTTGTAGTAGGGCAGCCCGAAGAGCATCGGGCCGTAGTTCGCCAGGCCCTTACGGCACGCCTTGAAGTTCGGGCCGTTGTGGGTGGGCACGTAGATGGCGACCTCGTCCAGGTGGCGCTTCTCCAGCTCGTTCATGATCTTGAGCTGTTCCTTCGGGTCCTCGGTGGACATCATGGTTGCTGCCAGCGAGTCCAGATCCTTACCGTGACCGTTGTTGGTCTCGGAGATGTAGAAGTAGTTCGCTGCATCCACCGGAGAGGTGGTGATGCCGTAGCCGCCGGTCTTAATCGCGAAGTTCTTGGAGGAGATGATACTCGACATTTCGGAGGCACCGTGGTTCTCGATGGTCAGCTCGATGCCGACCTCCTTCATCTGCTGTACCAGGAACTGGGCGGTGGAGCTGACAACCGGGTCGCTACCGAAGGTGATGACCGGGTAGGAGACCTTAGCGCCGTCCTTGGTGTAGTAGTCACCGGACTTGGTGTAGCCCGCATCCTCAAGGATCTTGGTAGCGACATCCTTGCCAAGCTTGGTCGGGTAGTTGTCCTGGTAGCCTTCCTGCATGGGCAGCATGCACATGGAGCCGGGCAGGGTTTCCTTCCAGCCGAGCTTCTCGTAGCGCAGCTTCTGCAGTTGCTCACGGTTGAGGGCTGCAACGAATGCGCGGCGGACGGGCAGGGGCACCTTTTCGGGGTTGATTTCGTAGTTGCCCACGCCGAGAGCGCTACCCTTGCGGATGTCGGTGTTTGCCACGCCGGAGAGCTCGTTGTAGGAGCTGAGGGTGCTGGCGTCCACGTAGTCGATTTCGTTGTTCTTGTAGGCTGCCTGCTCTGCCTGGGAGCTCATTTCACGCCAGGTGATGCGCTCGAGGGCGGGCTTGGTGCCCCACCACTTGTCGTTGCGGACGACGGTGAGCACCTTGGAGGAGGAGTTCCACTCGCCGACCTTGAAGGGGCCTGCCCAGTACTGGTCGAGGGGCTTGTCGTTCAGGCCGTCGTTGAAGAATTTGGGGTCGGCGAATGCCGGGTGCAGGAACGAGGTGAAGCTGCCTTCGATGGGGTACCAGGGCTTGGACATGGTGACCTTCACGTGGCGGGTATCGCCGTCCACTGCCTCGACGCTTGCGACCTGCTCCCAGATGGGCGAGGGGGTGATCTGGTAGTCCGAACCGGATGCCGCGGCGGTGTAGATGGTCTGGTAGCTCTTGACGGCGTTCACGTCGATGGGGGTACCGTCGTTGAAGGCTGCCTTGGGGTTGATCTTGAAGGTCACGGTCTGCACGCCGTCAACGGTCTGCGCCTTGTACTCAGTGACGTAGTCCTCGTTCATGTGCGACTCGCCGCGGAAGTCGGCGTAGAAGCCGCCGGTGAAGGCGGAGTTGATGGCTGCCTGAATGTTCAGGTTGCCGGCGGTGTAGCCGTTGGTGTTGAGGATGTTGAAGTTCGGGCCGATGCCGTCAGCGCTCAGGCGCAGTTCGCCGCCATCCTTGAGGGCGGAGCGGTCCTTCTCGTTGTAGGAGACTGCCTTTGAGAGGTCGTCGCCGGCGGAGAGAGCGCTGGTTTCGGTCTTGGAGGAGTTGCCGCCGCAGGCTGCGAGCAGGCCTACGGTGCCCAGGGCGACGGTGCCGGTGAGCAGTGCGCGGCGGTTGAGGGTGAAAGTGGTCATGATCTGTCCTTGTCTGAGGACCGGGATGCGCACGTGAGGTACCATGCGCTCCCGGCCCGGGATGAGTGTTGAAACGTGGCGCCATCTCGACAATCTGAGGGTGGGGGAACACAACCCACCCCGCATACTCGTGATGCACATCTATGATGGAACGCACGTTTGCATTGAGATTAGTATACACACAAAACCCACACGGCATGACCCGCCTCACCTTTTACGGGAAATATTTCAGCAGAAACTTTTCTTCCCTCAATTTCAGCCGACCCTCCCCCCCCCCCAGAAACAAAAGAGTCCCGCGGCACCCCGCCCATTAGGCGGAATACCGCGGG
>PPYF01018729.1_pt1 | contig 15472 bp, 16 predicted proteins | sample 1559871 | NCBI WGS metagenome assembly PPYF01 (sample SAMN08240021, study PRJNA423297) | Human gut metagenome, whole genome shotgun sequencing project. | reverse complement strand
GTAGAACTTACTGATCTTGGTACAGCTCGTCAAGTTCGCATCACTAAAGATGAAACTACAATCATCGATGGTGTAGGCGATAAAGACGTAATTGCTAAACGCGTTAGCCAAATTCGTGCACAAGTAGAAGAAACAACTTCTGAATTCGACCGTGAAAAATTACAAGAACGTCTTGCAAAATTATCTGGTGGTGTTGCAGTTATCGAAGTAGGTGCTGCTACAGAAGTTGAAATGAAAGATAAAAAACTTCGTATCGAAGACGCATTGAACGCAACTCGTGCTGCTGTTGAAGAAGGTATCGTAGCTGGTGGTGGTACTACATTCATCGATATCATCCCTGCATTGAACACATTGGAAGCTACTGGTGATGTTCAAACTGGTATTAACCTTGTTAAACGTGCAGTAGAAGAGCCACTTCGTCAAATTGCTTACAATGCTGGTCTTGAAGGTTCCGTTGTAGTAGAAAAAGTTAAAAATACAGAAGCTGGTGTTGGTTTCAACGCATTGACTGAAGAATATATCGACATGGTAAAAGCTGGTATCGTGGATCCTGCAAAAGTAACACGTTCTGCTCTTCAAAATGCTGCATCCATCGCTTCTCTTGTATTGACTACTGAAACAATCGTAGCTGATAAAGTAGAAGAAAATGCTGCTGCTCCTGCAATGCCTCCAATGGGTGGCATGGGCGGTATGATGTAATCAACTGCTTTAGCGATACATAGATAATATATTAAAATCCTAATGAATGTAGATTGCTACATTCATTAGGATTTTTTATTCTTGGAATGGGGCTTGATAAATTGATTTCATAAGCCATTTATGGTATAATTCTATAGAATTTCATATAAGAGTCTTGGTTTGACAGACACTAGTATATAGCATATAATTTTTATATCTAAAAATATCTATATAATAAAGAGGTGTTACTATGTTGAACTTTTTATTTAAAAGTAAACCTGATTATATTAATTTTGGGCTTTTATTCTATCGCCTTGCATTAGGTATTTCCATGTTCTATCATGGATACTTAAAATATGTAAGTGGTGAACAAGGTCTTTATAAGGTAGGGGCCATGTTGTCCGCCTTAGGTGTGCCAAGTGGCTTTGAGGTTATATTAGGTACCATCGCATCTTATGCAGAAATGGTCGGCGGTATTCTTCTTATTATAGGCCTGTTTACACGTATTGGTACGCTTCTAGTTGTAGGTACCTTGGCGGTAGCGACCATATTGAATCTTAACGGCAATTTCTTTAGTTGGGATTATCCGTCCCAAATGGCCTTTGGTGCCATTATGTTGTTCTTTGCTGGTGCAGGTCGCTATAGTTTAGATAAGGCATTATTTAAATAATCAGTTAATTAGAAGACTCATCATAGATGAGTCTTTTACTATGTAGAGAGGTTATTATGAATCAAAAAACAGTTCCATTTACATCTGAACAATTAGAAGCAATTATTGCTAACTATCCGACTCCGTTTCATATTTATGACGAAGAAGGCATCGTTAATAATATGAAGAGATTTATCTCCGCATTCTCTTGGAATAATGGATTTAAACAATATTTTGCTGTGAAAGCTACTCCAAATCCATATATTATGCGTATGTTGCAAAAACTAGGGGTAGGCGCTGATTGTTCTTCCTTAGCTGAATTACTTCTATGCGAAAAGGTGGGCATTACAGGTCATGACATTATGTTCACATCCAATGACACACCTTATGTAGAGTATAAAAAGGCTTTGGATATGGGGGCTATCATCAATTTAGATGATATTACTCATATTGAATACTTAGAAAAACATCACGGATCTCTACCAGATACATTCTGCGTACGTTATAATCCAGGTCCTTTGAAAGAAGGGGGCAATACGATTATCGGCCTTCCAGAGGAAGCAAAATATGGTATGACTCGTGAGCAAGTATTTGAGGCATATAAGCAATTACAAGCAAAGGGTGTAAAACATTTTGGTTTACATACTATGGTTGTATCCAATGAACTTGATATTGATGGATTGGTAGGTACAGCTGAAATCTGCTTTAACCTAGCTGTAGAAATTAAAGAAAAATTAGGCATCGATGTTGAATTTATCGATCTTGGTGGTGGTGTAGGCGTAGCATATAAACCAGAACAAACGCCTGTTGACTTTGAAAAATTGGGCGAACGTGTTCATGAAGCTTATGATCGAATCATTAAAGACAATGGTCTTAAGGATATTGCTTTGGCCTACGAATGTGGTCGTATGGTAACAGGCCCATTTGGATATCTTGTTTCCACAGCTATTCACAAAAAGGACATCTATCGTCACTACATCGGTTTAGATTCTTGTATGGCTAATTTAATGCGTCCAGCATTGTATGGTTCTTATCATCATATTACAGTAATGGGTAAAGAAAATGCTCCTAAAGATCATGTGTATGATGTAACTGGTTCCTTGTGTGAAAATAATGATAAATTTGCTATTCAACGAGAATTGCCAAAAATTGATATTGGTGACCGTATCATCATTCATGATGCAGGTGCACATGGTCATTCGATGGGCTTTAACTACAATGGTAAATTACGTTCTGCTGAATTGTTGTTGCACAAAGATGGATCTGTTACACAAATTCGTCGCGCTGAAACATACGATGATTTGTTTGGTACATTAGACTTCTCTAATTTATAATATTGAGAATTAAATAGAGTTGAGAACTACTATTAATAAACTATAAGATATACGGATATATAGGGATTTTTTCTAATTCCTGTATATTTTAGTAGGAATATCTTGCTATCATTTAGATAAGAATGTATAATGAGTATAGATTGTTATGCACATACTTGCTAAAGTGGCGAGAGAATACGGCGGTATCACCCTTGTGCGTACCGCCGTTTTTCTATGTGACTATAAAGTTTTAATCATATAATCAGATTATCTGATACGAAGGAGTGAAATATTTTGGCTGAATTACTTCAGATTAAAGATTTGGAAGTGTCTGTAGAAGAGAAGAAAATTCTTAAAGGCATTAATTTAACAATAAATAAAGGTGAGATTCACGTCGTAATGGGTACGAATGGTGCTGGTAAATCCACATTGGCAAATGCTATTATGGGTAACCCATTGTACATCCTATGCACAACGTTATGTAAACGAAGGTTTCTCCGGCGGGGAACGCAAGAAAAATGAAATTCTTCAAATGTCTATTTTAAATCCAAAATTGGCTATCCTTGACGAAACTGACTCTGGTCTTGACGTTGATGCTGTTCGCATTGTATCCGAAGGTGTTAATCGTTTCCATAATGAAGATAATGCAGTATTAATCATCACTCACCACAATCAAATTTTACAAAAATTAAAACCTGATTTTGTACATGTTTTGATCAATGGTAAAATCGTTAAGACTGGTGATGCTTCATTGGTTCGTGAAATTGAAGAAAAAGGTTACGACGCATACAAAGCATTAGCATAGGAGGCAACATGGAAGAAAGAAAGAAAACCCAAGTTGCGGATATGGACCGTGGTGTCTATGATATAAAGAATAATTTTGAGTATTCCTATATTGCTGATGCTGGGTTAACAGAAGATATTATCCGTGAAATTTGGTCTAATAAAAATGAACCGGAATGGATGCTTGACTTCCGTTTGAAATCCTTAGAAATTTACAATCGTATGGAAATTCCTAATTGGATTCCTGATATTTCTGGCTTAGATATGGAACATATTTACACATATGTAAAGCCTAAAGTAGATATGAAGGGCGATTGGAATGAAGTACCTGACGATATTAAGAGCACATTTGATCGCCTCGGTATTCCAGAAGCAGAAAAAACATCTCTTGCAGGCGTAGGTGCCCAATATGACTCCGAAGTCGTATATCACAGCATTCAAGAAGATCTTGTAAAACAAGGCGTAATTTATACTGATATTGAAACAGCACTTCATGAACATGAAGAAATCGTAAAAAAATACTGGATGACATTGATTCCTCCTACAGATCATAAATGGGCAGCTCTTCATGGTGCCGTTTGGTCTGGCGGTTCCTTTGTATATGTTCCTGCAGGCGTGCAAGTGGATATTCCATTGCAATCCTATTTCCGTTTGAATGCACCAGGTGCTGGTCAGTTCGAACACACGATGATCATCGTAGAAGAAGGTGCTAAGGTACACTTTATCGAAGGTTGTTCTGCTCCTAAATACGATGTATCCAATCTTCATGCAGGCGCAGTAGAATTGTTCGTTAAGGATAACGCTACGTTGCGTTATTCCACAATTGAAAACTGGTCTAAGAATATGTACAACCTCAATACCAAACGTTGTGTTGTAGGTAAAGGCGGTACTATTGAATGGGTATCTGGTTCCTTTGGTTCTCACGTATCCTGTTTGTACCCAATGAGTATCCTTAATGGCGAAGGTGCTCATGCTGAGTTTACAGGCGTAACATTTGCTGGTGAAGGTCAATTCCTTGATACTGGTTGTAAGGTGGTTCACAATGCACCATATACGACAAGTAATGTAAACTCTAAATCTATCTCCAAATCCGGTGGTGCTGCTATTTATCGTGGCCTGTTGAAAATTGGTCCTAATGCAGAACATGCAAAAGCAACTGTATCCTGTGAATCTTTGATGTTGGATGAAATTTCTCAATCCGATACAATTCCAGCTATTATTGTAGAAAATGATAATGTCGATTTAGGTCATGAAGCTAAGATTGGCCGTATTTCTGATGAAGCTATTTTCTACCTTATGACGCGTGGTATTAGTGAAGAAGAAGCTCGTGCAATGCTTGTTCGTGGTTTCGTAGAACCAATTTCTAAAGAATTGCCATTGGAATATGCTGTTGAAATGAATAATCTAATCAATCTTGAATTAGAAGGTTCTATCGGTTAAGGAGGTACTATGAGCGAATTACTATTTAATGAACTTCCTAGACCTACCTTTAGATGGTTGCGTGTTAACCATACTCCAGCAAGTCTTTGGGGAGAATCAGACAAAACTACAGCTGTATTGGTAAAAGGTAATGATGCCATTATAAGCCCATTGCCAGCTGGTACAGCTTTGATGAATACAAACTATAAAGGTGCTAATGGTGAGGCTGTAGCTAAGCTTGTAAGCGAAGCTGAAGGCTATCGTATCCATGTGCCTGCTAAGGCAAAAGAAGTGGTAGGTATTCGCATTGATGCGAGTGCACGTATTGCCAGTCGTTTCCAATTTATCGTTGAAGAAGGCGCCGACGTAGAAGTACAATTCTTCTTAGATGGTGGTACAAAAGAGGCGACTAATATTCAATATCTTAATGAATACGATGTAAAATCTAATGCCAAGATTGTCGTTAAAAAAGTAAATCTTTTAGATGAAACTGTACAGCATATCGAACATCGCTATACAAAACTAGAGGATAATGCCGATGTGGAATACATCAATGTAGAAATTGGTGGCAAAGAAAACTTCTTAAACTATGAACATGATTTACAAGGTGAATCTAGTAAAATCGTTCATGACATTGCTTATTTAGGCAATAAGGAACAAAAATTTGATATTGCTATGCTCATGACACATGGTGGTAAAAAATCTTTTAGTGATATTCATACATTAGGCGCCTTAAGCGATACATCTAAAAAATCCTTCCGTGGTACATTGGATTTCCTTCGCGGTGCCGTTGCCTCTGAAGGTGCTGAAGAAGATACATGTTTATTGTTAGATCCTACTGTTAAATCTATTTCTCTACCATTGTTATTGTGTAAAGAAGATAATGTAGTAGGTAATCATGCAGCTAGTGCAGGACAAATTGATCAAAATAAATTGTTCTACCTCATGAGCCGTGGTTTTAGTGAAGTAGAAGCTAAACATATTATTGTAGAATCAATGATTCGACCAATCATCGATCGCATTGGTGATGACGTGATTGAAGAAGCTGCTTTGATTGCAGTACGTAATAAGATTTAAGAGGATTGACTATGAGACCTATTACAGAAGCATATAAGGATTTTCCTATTTTACATAAAGAGCATAATGGTCATCGCCTTATCTACTTAGATAGTGGTGCAACGGCGCAAATTCCTCAAATGGTAATGGATCGCCTTACAGACCATATGCTTCACCATAATGGTAATCCACATCGCGGTTCTCATATCCTCGCTATTGAAGCGTCGGAAGCGTATGAAAATGCACGTGACCGCGTTGTTGAGTTTATCAATGCCCGTGAGCGAGAAGAGGTTGTCTTTACCCGTAATAGTACGGAATCGATGAACCTAATCGCTCATAGCTATGGCGCTAATTTTGTTACAAAAGGTGATAAGATTGTCATTACTGTTGCAGAACATCATTACTCGGTGGTGATATGATTGAATATGTAAAAGAACAATCTACTACATTCAATGAATTACCATATAAATTCGAAGCTGGTACACCAAATGCTCATGGTGCTGTAACGTTACATGCCGCTATTGATTATCTCGAATCTTTTGGCATGGATGCTATTGATGCACATGAAGAAGAATTGGTATCCTATGTATTGCCTAAGATGCTTGAAATCCCTCATGTTCACGTATTGGGATCTCAAAACCCTCGTGAAAAACATGGCGTTATCGCTTTTACAATAGATGATGTACATCCTCATGATGTAGCGACTATCCTTGATTCTAAAGGTATCTGTGTACGCTCTGGACATCATTGTGCACAACCTTTGGGCGCATTCTTTCACGTAGCTGCATCTACACGCCTCAGCATGTATTTATACACGCGTAAAGAAGATTTAGATGCATTCTTAGAAGTATTAAAAACTGTCCGTTCGGTAATGGGCTTTAAAGATTAGGAGACATTCACATGGAAATGGATCAATTGTATACGGAACTTATTTTGGAACATAATCAAGATAAGCATAATAAACGTGAGTTAAGTGAATTTACTGCTTCCGAACATGGGCACAATCCAAGTTGTGGTGATGATTTGACGCTACAAATTGATGTACAAGATGGCATTATTAAAGATGCAGCTTACACAGGCTCTGGTTGTGCTATCAGCCAAGCTTCAGCATCCATGATGATTGATATTATCAAGGGTAAATCTGTAGAAGAAGCATTGCGTTTGGTAGAATTATTCTTGGGTATGATAAAAAAAGAGGTTACCGACGAATCTAAGCTTGAAGATTTGGAAGATGCTATGGCCTTACAAAATATTTCTAATATGCCTGCTCGTGTAAAATGTGCTGTATTAGCATGGCATACATTAAAAGAGGCTTTAAAGAAATAATTATGAATAAGACCATTATTTTTGACTTGGATGGAACCTTAACAGATTCAGAAGAAGGAATTTTGAAGAGTGTCACATATGCACTCGAATCTTTTGGATATGAAATTCCACCTCATGAAACATTGTTATTATTCTTAGGCCCTCCACTTGTAGATTCATTTCAAGAACACTGTGGCATGGTATTAGAAGAAGCAGAAAAAGTATATAAAAAGTTTGGTGAACGCTATGGTACCATTGGTAAATTCGAAAATCAATTGTATCCTAACATCATCGACCTATTGGACAAGGTTAAAAATGAACATTATACTGTGGCCTTGGCTACGGCTAAGCCAGAAGTTTATGCACGCGAGATTTTAGATCATTTTTCTATTACACAATACTTTGATGTCATTGTAGGTGCCAATTACAAAGAAGGCTTGGTTCATAAGAAAGAGATTCTACAAAAGGCTATCGAATTGTGTGGTAATCCATTAACTGATGATACGGGACGTCGTCTAGTATACATGGTAGGGGATAGAAAATACGATGTTGAGTCAGGCAATGAATTAGGTTGTATATCTATAGGTGTTACCTATGGATATGGTACCGAAACAGAGTTAAACGATGCAAATGCAGAATATCTTTGCGATGATGTAGATGATATTGTTATGACCTTGGACTTAGAGGAAATGCTTGTTCGTAGATAAGACTATTAACGTTCATATTAAAAGGCTAGAGATTTGTCTCTAGCCTTTTTGACGCAGTAAAAAGACCTTGTTCGTATTGAGCAAGGTCTTTTAGATTTTTCTTATGTTATTTTTTTAGGCCACTTTTTTTAGCTAATGATTTAATAACCTTAGCGCTTTGTTTTTTGAGTTTGCCCCCAGTTTGTTTTAATTGGATACGTGTACGGAATACACGACCAAGCGTTGTAATTTTGGTTTTGCGACGCGGTTTCATATCGCGTTCGTTACCAAAATCGCCACGTTGGACAGTGGTTGCTTTTACTTTTTCAGATCCAAATGATTGACGTAAGGATTTCATAAATTGTGTAAGTGGTAGAGTACGATTGAAGGCGAATAAATCAACTGCTACATAACCCAATTCTGGATACGCATGTAATGTGAAATGAAATTGTTTTGCAATAGCAAGAACGACAATTTCATCATCCATAACTTGATAGTTAATTTCGTCTAATTCAATATCTGCTAACTCAAATGCAGCAGCTACACTTTCTTGTACGGCTGCAGCGGAAGAGAGGGATTCTTCATTGCAAGAATATAAATCTAGTAATAATTGATGACCTAATGCATCTGCCATTGTAGCACCTTCTTTCGTACATACATTATTATATCTTTAATATTATACATTGAATTCTTATATTAGTCTATTCGTAGAAATATTTACGTACATACATTGATTTGTTGGACAATTCATGTAATAAATTTAGGTAATTCGGTAATAGTCAAATAATAATTTATAAAAATTTGACTTTATATTTGACAATAGTCAAATAATCAAATATAATAAAGCTATATTAAAAGAACAAAAAGACAAATTAAGAGATAAATTTATAAAGAGGTGTTATTATGAGCGTTATAGCTGATAAAATAGAAAAATTTATACTTAATAAATTAACAGAAGAACAAGAAAGATTGATTTTAAAGAGAAATGAGTTGGCCGATGAATTAGATTGTGCACCATCTCAGATTAGCTATGTATTGAGTACGCGTTTTTCTAATGAACGAGGATTTGATGTTGAATCTAGACGTGGATTAGGTGGATATATTAGAATTCGTAAGTTGCAACCAGAATCTTCTAATATGGTACCAGCAGTGACAACCTATCATATCTATGAAGGTCTAAATCGCGTGGAACGGTTAATCGATTTACGCGATGTTGATCAATCTTTATTTCAATTGTTACAAGATAATAAAATTACAAAGCGCGAGGCTCAAATGATGCATAATTCATTTGCCAGCATCATTGAACATGTAGATTATGAATCTAGAAATGATGCAATTCGCAATCTTTATGCATCCATGATAGAGACATTGCGGAAGGAGTGATGTCATATGAAATGCGATCATTGCCATACAAACGAAGCAACAGTGCATATGACAAATATCGTTAATAATCAAAAAACAGAACAACATTTATGTTCGTCCTGTGCTAATAAATTACAAAAAGATGGTAAGTTATCTCCCTTTAGTTCTTTCGTAAATGATATTTGGGACAATGACTTTTTCTCCAATGATTTTTTCAAAAATATGGTGTACCCAGACCATATGTTGCAATCACAGCAGATGAAACGCTGTCCAAATTGTGGAAATACATTTGAAGATTTTAATCGATTTGGGAAATTTGGATGTCCTAGTTGTTACGAAACTTTTAAAAATCAGATTGCATCATTGGTTCAACGCATTCAAGGGTCAGTTGAATATGAAGGACGCGTACCAAACCAAGGGCATAATGTGTTTAAAGCACAATATGAAATTAAGCAATTACGACGTCAATTAGAAACGGCCATCGGTGATGAAAACTTTGAAGAAGCAGCTCAAATTAGAGATAAAATCAAAGCTTTAGAATCGAAGGTCGATAGTAAAGAAAATTGAGGAGGATAGTATGTTTGATAATATATTAGATGCAGCCCTCAGTAAATGGCTCCAACATACGCCATCCGATTCAGATCATATCGTTATTTCTAGTCGTATACGATTAGCTCGGAATTTCAGAGACACATTATTTACCAATAAACATGATGGAGCCGCTCTACATCATGTTGATTCAAACTATGGAGGCGGGCCTGAATTTAATAGATGCTTTTCACCATGCAGAACGCATTGATGATGCTATTGATGAGAAGCGACCATTTGCATTTAATGAATCTTTTGGCTATTTAACTGCATGCCCAACGAATGTGGGTACCGGTTTACGCGCCTCTGTTATGCTTCATCTTCCTGCATTAGCAATGACTGGACGCATTAATCGTCTTGTTCGGAGTATTGTTCAGCTTGGCTATTCTGTGCGCGGTTTATATGGCGAAGGTTCTGACGCATTAGGTCATATGTATCAGGTGTCTAATCAACGTACGATGGGCATTAGCGAAGCCGATACCATTGAGCAATTGACGAAAATTGTAGAAGGTATCATAGCAGAAGAGCGAAAATGTCGTCAAACATTGGTGCACAATGATAAAGATGGTCTTGAAGATCATTTGTGGCGGTCCTATGGTATATTGCGATATGCAAGGTCTATAAGTGGTCAGGAGTCCCTAGAAAAATTAAGCGATGTTCAATTAGGTGTAGATTTAAATATCTTACCAGCATGGTCGAACGATAGTTTTAATGAGTTGGTGGCTATTACAAGACCTAATTTTTTACTTAAATATATGGGAAAAGAAGAGATAAGTCCTTGTTTGCGAACGAGGTAATACATATGATGCAACGATTTACAGATGATGCACAACGAGTGTTATCCTTCGCCCAAGAAGCGGCCTTAGAACTAGGGCATGACTATGTGGGAACGGAGCATGTACTCATCGGGCTCATAAAGGTTAAAAATGGTGTTGCCGCAAAGGCTCTTAAAGAGCTTGGTCTCAGTGCAGAGACTATTATTGAAGATGTTGAAGAGCATATAGGACGAGGTAATAAGAAGGCTAGTTCCGTCTATATGACTCCCCGTGTAAAACATGTGTTGGAGTTAGCCGTTGAAGTGGCTAATCATATGAACCACAATTATGTGGGGACAGAACATATTCTATTAGGTCTGTTGAGCGATGGTGGTGGCGTAGCTGTAGGTATATTGCGCAATCATAATATTCGTGCAAATGATATTGTGGATACGATTCGAACAATTCTCGGCTCTTCTGATAGCGCTAGTCATAGTGGGGAAGATAGAAAAGACAATAGTTCATTAGGTGAACTTGCTGATTTTAGCACAGATTTAAATGAATCGGCTAAGCAAGGTAAAATTGACCCCGTTATTGGTCGAGATAAAGAGATTGCGAGGGTCATTCAAATTTTGAGCCGCCGCACTAAAAATAATCCGGTGCTTATCGGTGAACCAGGTGTAGGTAAAACCGCTATTGCAGAAGGCTTGGCACAGCGTATCGTAAATGGTAATGTGCCAGAAATATTACGTAGCAAGCGAATTATTTCACTGAGTATCAGTTCGATGTTAGCCGGTGCGAAGTATCGTGGTGAATTTGAAGAACGATTAAAAAAAGCAATCGATGAGGTTCAAAAACATGACGATATGATTATATTCATCGATGAAATTCATACATTAGTTGGCGCTGGTGCTACTGAAGGTGCTATGGATGCTGCGAATATTTTAAAACCTGCATTGGCTCGTGGTGAGTTTCAAGTGATTGGCGCTACAACCTTGGATGAATATAAAAAACATATAGAAAAAGATGCTGCTTTAGAACGCAGATTTCAACCTGTTCTTGTTGGTGAACCATCCGAGGAAGACGCACTTGAAATTTTAAAAGGGTTACGTGATCGGTATGAGGCCTTCCATAAGGCAAAGATTACCGACGAAGCATTGGAAGCCGCGGTTTCACTATCCAGTCGTTATATTACGGATCGGTTCTTGCCAGATAAGGCTATCGATGTGGTTGATGAGGCTGCATCTAAGGTGCGGATGAAAGTGTTTTCTGCCGCACCCGATGTGAAAGCATTGGAGACACAATTAGCAGATGTAAAAAAGGAAAAAGAAGCGGCTGTAACAGCTCAAGAATTTGAGAAGGCGGCTGAGATGCGTGATGAAGAAAAGCGCATTGAAAAGGAAATCAACGATAAGAAAAAAGCGGCTAAGGAAAATAGCGATGCTAAGTTAGTTGTGACTGACGAAGATATCGCCTCTGTTGTAGCACAATGGACGGGGATTCCTGTTTCTAAAATCGCTCAGGAAGAATCTGAATCATTATTACATCTAGAGGAAGAGCTTCATAAACGTGTCATTGGTCAAGATGAGGCTGTTGTGGCCGTTTCTAAGGCTGTTCGCCGCGCTAGAGCTGGTTTAAAAGATCCTAAACGTCCTATTGGGTCATTCTTATTCTTAGGACCTACTGGCGTTGGGAAAACTGAATTGGCTCGTGCCCTTGCTGTTGCATTATTTGGTGATGAGACGGCGATGATTCGCCTAGATATGTCCGAATATATGGAAAAGCATACTGTATCGCGTTTAGTAGGTGCGCCTCCAGGCTATGTTGGCTATGAAGAAGGGGGCCAATTAACTGATGCAGTTCGCCGAAAACCATATAGCGTAATTCTACTTGACGAAGTAGAAAAGGCTCATGCAGATTTCTTTAATATCTTATTGCAGGTTCTTGATGATGGTCGATTAACAGATAGTCAGGGTCGCACTGTTGATTTTAGAAATACTGTTATCATCATGACGAGTAATCTAGGTGCTAAAGCTCTGCGCAAGGATTCACCTGAACTAGGATTTTTAGCAGCTAAAAAGGCTGATAGCAACACTGAAGATACTAATGGGGTTAATTTTAAGGAAGCAAAAAAATCTGTTATGGATTCGGTAAAGCGCCATTTCCGTCCTGAATTTTTGAATCGTATCGATGAAATGATTGTATTCCATGCTTTAACGTCAAACGATTTAAAACAAATTGTTACAATTTTAATGGATACTGTAGTAAAACGTCTTGGTGATATGGGATTATCACTAGAAATTTCACCAGCTGCTATGGATTTGCTTGTGAAAGAAGGATCTGATTTCTCAATGGGCGCACGTCCATTGAAACGAGCTATTCAACGGTTAATTGAAGATCCTATATCAGATCTTATTTTACAAGGTAATGCTCCTGAAGGAGCTTATGCACAAAAGGTCATGAGTGAATTATCATTCATGACCTTTTACTTTTCATGGGGGTTGTATGGCAAAGGTAAAAACAGTTTTCTTTTGTAATAATTGTGGTGCTGAATCTGCCAAATGGATGGGAAAGTGCCCTCAATGCGGTGAATGGAATACATTGGTTGAAGAAGTGGTGAAAGACACTAAACACAGCCGTACACCATCTGTACGTGGGGTGGGCACCAATACGGCTAAACCCGTGGCATTGCCAGATATTGAAATGTCCGCTGTGTCTAGAATTCCTACGACCTATAAGGAAATAGATAGAGTGCTTGGTGGTGGTATTGTGCCTGGTGCGTTAATGCTATTAGGTGGCGATCCTGGTATTGGTAAATCAACACTGCTCTTACAAGTATCTCAAAAAGTGGCCGATACAGTTGGTACTATTTTATATGCATCTGGCGAAGAATCACAATTACAATTAAAATTGCGAGCGGAACGATTACATATTAATAGCGAACGATTACATGTGATAGCCGATACAGATTTAGACCATATTCTTGAGGTCGCATTAGATCAAAAACCATCATTACTGGTCATCGACTCCATACAAACAATGTTTACTGCAGATATCGAAGCCGCACCTGGTAGTGTTAGTCAAGTTCGTGAGTGTACATCGCGTTTATTACGGTTTTGTAAAGAACAGAATATTCCGACCATTATCATTGGTCATGTAACAAAGGAAGGCAATATTGCAGGCCCTCGTATGCTTGAACATATGGTGGATGTAGTACTCTATTTTGAAGGGGAACGTTCCTATCAGTTCCGTATATTACGAGCCATCAAAAATCGTTTTGGTTCCACATCGGAAACCGGTATTTTTACCATGATTGAAGATGGTTTAGCAGAGCTTGCTAATCCGTCGGCATCCTTGTTAGCCGAACGAGCTGATGATGAAAGTGGTAGTGCGGTCATGATTTATCTAGAAGGGGTTCGTCCCATTCTGGTAGAGGTTCAAAGTTTGGTAGCTACAACAGCATTTGGAATGCCAAGACGTACGGCTATTGGCTATGATTTGAATCGTCTAATTGTGCTACTAGCAGTATTGGAAAAACGCTGCGGCTTTACGCTAGGCAATAAGGATGTCTACGTCAATGTAATTGGTGGGTTAAAGGTCAATGAACCGGCTTGCGATTTGTCGATGGCCGTTGCTATTGTATCCAATTTAAAAAATCGCGTAGTGCCTCATGACATGGTGATTCTTGGCGAGGTTGGATTGACTGGTAATGTTCGTAGTATTCCACGCATAGAACAACGGATTAATGAAGCTAAGAAATTGGGCTTTACAAAGTTTATTATCCCAGAAGGGAATTATAAGCAAATTAAGCATGATGATAAGTCTATTCAAATCCGTGGCGTTACGTCCATTGCACAAGCGATGCAACTCGCATTTTCATAATACATGTTATAGTTCATAGAAGGCTAATTCATAGAGTATAAACTCTATGGTATTTAAAGGAGGTGATGCCATGATTTATGGCATTTTACGGTATGTGATTGCTATCCTCATCGGTACAGCAGCATACGTAGGTATGGACAATTTAGCTGATTGCAGGCACCATCGGTTTATTATTTGGTCTTATTATTGCTAATTTAATTGGTGCAGCATTCAATCAGGTTCCTATTATTGGCCCGTATATTTCAATCATTTTAAGTGCCATTTTCGGTTATAGTGGTGTACGTTTGATGGCCCGTAAGGGACCTGAAATGTATCTTAACTATTTGAAGCAATGGAAACGCAGTGAGGCGGGGACTAAAAAAAGTAGAGGCTTCAACATGTTTGGATCTCACAAGTCCAGTGACTCTAATTCACCTGCAAAGCTATTAGATACTTCTGTTATTATTGATGGGCGTATTAAGGAGCTGTGCGCTACTGGGTTTATTGATGGCCCATTGGTTGTTCCTGTCTTTGTTTTAAATGAGTTACAAATTATTTCCGACTCCGCAGATGCGATGAAACGAAATCGTGGTCGTCGTGGGTTAGATATTTTGAAAGAAATGCAGGATGCAAAATTGGTACCTATTGAAATCGTAGAAGATGACTATGATGATCTACATGAAGTTGATTCTAAATTGATGCGATTAGCGTTAGAGAAACAATGGAAGCTCATGACAAATGATTTTAATCTTAACAAGGTAGCTCGTGTACAAGGTATTAAGGTTTTAAATTTAAACGAATTAGCCAATGTATTAAAACCGGCCCTTATTGCAGGCGAATGGATTCGCGTACAAGTAATGAAGGAAGGTAAAGAGGTTCAACAAGGCGTTGCATACTTAGATGATGGGACTATGATTGTCGTAGAAGACGGTCGTCCATATGTAGGTCAAGAGGTTGAGGTTATGGTTACATCCATTTTACAAACCAGTGCAGGTCGTATGATTTTTGCGCGTGTAG
>PPYF01437997.1_pt1 | contig 15477 bp, 10 predicted proteins | sample 1559871 | NCBI WGS metagenome assembly PPYF01 (sample SAMN08240021, study PRJNA423297) | Human gut metagenome, whole genome shotgun sequencing project. | reverse complement strand
GGATTCGAACCCTCGGTGCCTTTATAGGGCACACACGATTTCCAGTCGTGCGCCTTAGACCAGCTCAGCCATCTTTCCAAAGATGATAAGTCTGCTCATTGGTGTCTCACTTGTGAGCACCATTACATTATATCATCTTTTCAGATTTTGTCAACCCTTTTTCGAGCTTTTTTCTATTTTTCTTCAGTGGAGTTGGTATGACAAAAGCTCTCGAAGATACCCATCAGCAGCCCGCGCTTTCCTTTGGCATAGTAGCTGTGCATCGGCAGCCAAAACAGCAGCGCACCCACCATGCAGACAATCATGTCCATCATGGTATCATTCACCCCGGTATCCAGAACGTGCTGCGGGTCGTTGTGCAAAATCAGGTCAAGCACAAACTCCACGATTTCCCAACCGATGGCGATGATGGCTGCAATCCCCGCGGAAAAGACCGCTGCCTGCCAGAACTCCTCCTTGCAGACCACGATTTTTCCGTTCTGCTTCGGTTTTAAGAAGTAAAAGGCAATCAGCCCGCACAAGCCGAAGAGCACACCGGTCAGGGTGTGCATCACCTTGTCGTACAAAGGGATGCGGTCATATCCGTTAAAAATCATGCCAATCCCGTAGACCAGAAAGAGATACAGATAGCTGATCAAGCGCAGAAGGTAGTCCTTTTGCAGGTGCAGCACCCATTCGGCAATCCGCGGCACAAAGACCAGTGCCAAGCCCAGCACCGAAAGGAAAACATAGTACGGTGTAGAAAAAAACAGATTATATACAGCCATCACACAGCAGAAGATCCCTAACGTCCATTCGGCAATGCGGCTCTTCTGTGCAAATGCTGCGGAAAGTTCGCTCATCCGGCTTCCTCCTACTTTGGTTATTCATAGCGCAGTGCTTCGATTGGGTCCAGCTTGGCTGCCTTGTTGGCAGGATAGTAGCCAAAAAAGACGCCGATTGCCATCGAGAAGCAGACTGCAATCAGAATGGCATCCACCGACGGATGGGCAGGGAATCCCAGCAGCGACGCGCCGGCATAGCCCAACAGCATTCCGAAGATGATACCGATGATACCGCCAATCAAACAGATAATGACCGACTCGACGATAAACTGCATCCGAATCGCACTGTTCTTGGCTCCCAGCGCCTTGCGGGTGCCAATCTCTCGGGTACGCTCGGTCACCGATACCAGCATGATGTTCATAACCCCGATGCCGCCGACCAGCAGCGAAATCGCCGCGATGACCGCAATCGCAACCTGCACCGTTCCCATCATCGAAGCATACTGGTCGATGACCGAATCCAAGCTGATTGCCATGATCTGAAAATCCTGGTTGCGGGTGTAAAAGCGGTTAAAATAATCCTGAAAATCCTGTGCCAGCGCGCGGGAATCGGTCCCCTGTTTGGTCATTACATTGATGTAGTAATAACCTTCGATGGTACCGGTCAGCTTCCACTCGGTCTGGATCGGGATGAACAGGTCGGTGGTGATGTCCGCATCGGAGGCTGCCGCTCCCATCATTGCCATTATCGCATTCTGCTCATATTGATAGACACCGATGATGGTGAAGGTGTACTGCTCCTTGCCGCAGTTGACCTTGATCTCCTTGCCCAGCGGATTTTGTCCCTGTCCGAACATATTGTTGACCAGACGGTCGGAAACCACCGCTACGTTTTTGACGCCTTTGTTGTCCTTATCTCCGATAAAGCGACCGCCCAGCATGGTCAGGTGGTTTGCGCTCTGATACCCGCTGTTGACACCGCTGATGGAAACATTTGCATAGCGATGTCCTTCGGTCACTCTGCCGCTTCCCATGCTTTCCTGCAGGCTGACCGATTCCACTACATCCCCATAATCCTGCAAAAAGGCTTCGATCATCTCATCGTTGATGTAGTCTTCCTCGTCCATATAGACCGAGTAGCTGGTGCCGTTTTCCGATTCCCTCTGCTGCAAGCTGATTTGAACGGTGTTGGCTCCCATCTCCTGCAAAGAGGAGGTCATCGAGTTGGTCATCGAGTCGCCCACCATGACGATGCCGATGACCGAACCGATGCCGATGATGATGCCCAGCATGGTCAGCAGGGCGCGCATCTTGTTTGCCCGCAGACCGGAAATGGCAAGCAGGATATTTTCATAAAGCTGTGTCATACGCTGCCTCCCTCACCTGCCGCGGCAGAACTGCCGTGACAGTAGATGCTTTCCTCAGGCAGCACCTGACTGCCCGCGCGCACATCCACCACCTGTCCGTCGCGGATGGTGACGATGCGCTGTGTTTCCTCCGCCAGCTCCTGGTTGTGGGTAATCAGGACGATGGTCTTGCCCTGCTCCCGGTGCAGCTTGTGGAACAAATCCATCACCAGACGACCTGTGGAGGAATCCAGTGCGCCGGTCGGTTCGTCGGCAAGGATAATGGCAGGGTCGTTTGCCATCGCCCGCGCGATTGCCACCCTCTGCTTCTGTCCACCCGAAAGCTCATTGGGCATATGGTCCATTCGCTCTTCCATCTGCACCATGCCCAGCAGCTGCTTTGCCCGTGCGGTCCGCTTGGAGCGCGGCATACCGGCATACAGCATCGGCAGCTCGACATTTTTCAGTGCAGAGGTGCGGGGAATCAAATTGAAGGTCTGGAAAACAAAGCCAATCTTTTCGTTGCGGATGCTTGACAGCTGCCCGTCGCCCGCCTGGTCGATGGCGATGTCATCCAGCAGATATTCCCCTTCGGTCGGGCGGTCCAGCGCACCGATGATGTTCATCAGGGTGGATTTGCCCGAACCGGACTGACCGACGATGGAGAGGAACTCCCCTTCCTCCACCGTCAAATCAATTCCCTTGAGGATGGTCAGCTCGTTTGGCTGACCGATATAAAACTTTTTGACGATGCCCTTCATGTCAATGATTGTTTTTGCCATTGGTCGTTCCACCCCGCTCCGATTAAGAAAGTCCTACCGTCGGCTGGGTTGTGCCGTTGGCAACAAAATCCGGGGTGACCTCCATGCCCGGGGTCACACTCTGCGGATTGCTGATGACTGCCATGCCCGGGGTCACTTCTCCGCCGGAAATTTCGATGTAAAAGTCGGTCTCAAGTCCGGTAGTCACCGGAATCTCGGTCACTACATAGGAGCTGTTTTTGCCGCTGTTCTGCTGCTCGACCGCCGCATAGACCACAGTGGAGCCGTCCGCCTTTTCGACCACCGCATCATACGGTACGCCAAAGACATCCTGCTTTTCTTCCAGCAGCACGGTCAGACGGGTGTTCATACCGATGCGCAGTCCGCAGTTCGGGTCGTTGACCTGCACCTCTGCTTCAAATTCCACGTTGGAATCGTTGCCGCCGGTCTGGGTGTTGCCCGCTTCGGTCTTAACGGCAGCCGGTGCGATGTAGGTGACGGTGCCGGAAATCTCCTGGTCGCCGGTTGCATCCGATTTGATGACCACCGACATTCCTTCCCGGATGTTGGCAACATCGTACTCTTTGATTTTGGTGTTGATTTTCAGCGACTGGGTGTCCTCCACCACAAACAGCAGCCCGTTGCCCGGCTCGCCCACCTTGGCGTAGACGGCTGTCACAACGCCGGATACCGGTGCGGTGATGGTGGCATCCTCCAGCGTGTTCTGCATCTTTTGGATGGCAATTTCCTGCGACTGGGTGGACTGTGCTGCAATCTGGCTGCCGACCAGGCTGTCCTTGAGGCTGTCAATCTGCTGCTGGATGGCATTGTTGGAGGCTTCGCGCTGGTCCTTGGCGTTGCTCACCTGATTCTGTGCAATCTCCTTTTGCAGCTGGGCGCTGTCTACACCTCTTTTGGCGCTGTCCACACCCTGCTCCAGCTGTGCCATGCTTGCGCCGTTGCGGGCATCCTGCGCCGCATCCAGCTGCGCTTCCGCTGCTGCCACGCCGCTCTGTGCCGAAGCCACACCGCTCATCGCACCGCTTGCCGAAGAGGCGATGGAAGCCAACTGGTTTTGATAGTCTGTTTGTGCCTGATTATAGACCTGTTGGATGTTTTGGAAGTTCGATTTTTGCTGAACATAAGTTTCTTGCGCCTTACGAACTTCCGCATTTGCTTTATCCAAAGCATCCATTAACTTGTTATAATTCTCTTTATTTTCTGTTGGCTGATAGCCCTCTTTATCCCAATCTGGAAATTGCCTGTCTAAATCTTCCTCGATTTTCCCCTGTACAGCTTTTGCTTCATTAATATCTACACGGTAGGTATACTCCAAATCATCCCATTCCTGTTTTGCAGCCATATAGTCTGCTGTTTTTGCTTCAAAATCCTTTTTTGCCTGTTCCTTTGCAGACTCTTGTCCCGCTACCGCATCGTTATAGGCAGCCTGTGCATCGCCCAGCGCCTCCTCAGCATCCCGCAGCGCCTCCTCGGCGTCGGTTACATTGCCCTCCAGCTGGTCGCGGGTGACACGGTAGTTTTCCTTGGCATCATACACTGCCGCCTTTGCCGCTTTGAGCTGCTGCTGCGCCTGCTCCACGCTGTATTCTGCGCTGGTCACACCCTGCTCTGCGGTAAGCGCGCCGGAGTCCAGCCCGTTTTCATAGTTTTCCTTTGCATTTTCATACGCCTTGCGGCTGACCTCGATTTGGTGTGCCGACTGGTTTTTGCTGGCGTTCACCGCCGCCTGCTGCTGGGCGATGTCCATCTGCAAATCATCGGTTTTCAGCTGTGCCAGCACGTCCCCCTGCTGCACCACGTCGCCGACCTGCACGTTGACCTGCTCCACCAGATAGCTCAGGGTGGAGTAGACCTTTCTACCCGACTGGCTTTCCACCACGCCGCTCAGGCTGACGGTGTTCTGCAAATCCATCTGCTGTAAGGTTTCGGTGGACACCATCGCCTGCACTGTGTTGTTGCGGTTGAGTGCAAAGTAGCTGCCGACCACTACAACAGCCAACACACCGCAGGTGATGGAGAGAATTTTCTTTTTCTTTGTCATACTCAAGACTCCTTTTGGATTCCTATTGTATTACTTGCCTAATACAATGATACCAACTTTTTGAGCAAAAGTCAAGCATCTCATATCCTTTTTTAATAACTATAACACAGTTGCTTTTCTGTTACTATTCATAAAGAGAACGATTTTTTTTGCACCGATTTTCGTTTCATTGTGCTAATTTGTTGCTGTTCATACTTTATCCACAGCCCATACATAAATAGAAAAGAAACCGCTTTTTTCTTTTTTATCCGCAGACATTTTCATCGGATAAAACGGAAAATCTATGTCAAATACTTCAAAAAAATAAAACTTTTTTGAAAAAGCAAACCCGCCGCCGAAAAAATCAGCAGCGGGTTGGTTGCAGGTGTTTTTACTTAGATGGTTGTGATGTCCACCAGCTCGATGTCGTTGACCGAGCGGTTGGTCATCAGAGAGTTTGCCAGTGCGTTTGCGGTATCCAGCGCGGTCATGGTAACAATCGAACGCTCGACTGCACGACGGCGCATCTGTACCGAGTGGCGCTGCGGCTTTCTGCCTTTCTTGGAGGTGGTGATGATATAATCAATCTTGTTCTCATCGAACAGGGTCATGATGTTTGGCTCTTCTTCTTCAATCTTGCGGATGGTGTTGGCTGCAATCATGTTCTGGTTGAGTGTCAGCGCGGTGCCTGCGGTCGCATAAATCTTGAAGCCCAGCTTCTCGTATTTTTCAACAATCGGCACGACCTCCTGCTTGTCGGTGTCGCGCACGGTGACCAGTACGCCGCCTTCGTGCTTCATCTTGTATCCTGCTGCCAGCAGACCTTTGTACAACGCTTCGTCAAAGGTTCTTGCAATACCCAGAACCTCACCGGTGGACTTCATCTCTGGACCGAGCAGGGTATCTACGTCGTGCAGCTTTTCAAAGCTGAATACCGGAACCTTGACTGCCACATACTCTGCATCCGGGTACAGACCGATGCCGTAGCCCTGATCGCGCAGCTTTTCGCCAAACATCATGCGGGTAGCAATCTCTACCATCGGCACGCCGGTAACCTTGCTGATGTATGGGATGGTACGGGAGGAACGTGGGTTGACCTCGATGACATAGACCTCATCGTTGTAGATGACATACTGGATATTGACCAGACCGACAACTTTGAGCGCACGAGCCAGACGACCGGTGTAGTCGATGATGGTGCGTTTTAAGCGCTGGGACAGGGTCTGTGCCGGATAAACCGAGATGGAGTCGCCCGAGTGGATACCTGCGCGCTCGATGTGCTCCATGATACCCGGGATCAGGTAGTCCTCGCCGTCGCAGATGGCATCTACCTCGACCTCTTTACCCATCATGTATTTATCAATCAGCACCAGGTTGTCCTTCATGTGGGTGGTGATGATGTCCATGTACTCCTCCACCTCTGCGGTGTTGTGAGCGATGATCATGTTCTGTCCGCCCAGTACATAGGATGGACGCAGCAGGACCGGGAAGCCCAGCTTGTTTGCAGCGGTGACGGCTTCTTCCTTGGTCAGAACGGTTTCACCCTTTGGACGCGGGATACCCAGTCTGCCCAGCAGCTCGTCAAAACGTTCGCGGTCCTCCGCCTCGTCGATCGAGTCTGCGCTGGTTCCCAGGATGCGAACACCCTTCTTCGAGAGGTAGTTGGTCAGCTTGATAGCGGTCTGTCCGCCGAACTGTACGACAACACCCCATGGTTTTTCGCTTTCCAGCACGTTGTCCACGTCCTCTGGAGTCAGCGGGTCAAAGTACAGACGGTCAGCGGTATCAAAGTCGGTGGAAACGGTTTCCGGGTTGTTGTTGGCAATCGCAGCCTCGTAACCCAGCTTTTTCAGCGCCCATACACAGTGTACCGAGCAGTAGTCAAACTCGATACCCTGACCGATACGGATTGGACCGGAGCCGAATACCAGAATTTTCTTCTTCTCCGAGTTGTGCTCGTTGATGAATTCCTCTGCCTCGTTCTCCTCGTCGTAGGTCGAGTAGAAGTATGGGGTCTGTGCCTTATATTCCGCAGCGCAGGTGTCTACCATCTTGTAAACGCCTTTTCTGTGATGCTCTACCTTCTTGCCGGAGAAACGCTCGATGGTGCTGTCCAGATAGCCGTACTTCTTTGCACGCAGGTACAGCTGCTCACTGAGCTCGGTGCAGCTTGCCAGCTCCGCTTCGGTTTTTCTCAGGTTGTCCAGCTTGTTGATAAACCAGCAGTCGATCATGGTGATAGCATGGATCTCCTCCGGTGTGATGCCCTTCTTGAGCGCTTCATAGACGCAGAAGATTCTCTCGTCGTCGCAGTTGTGCAGCAGCTCGAGCAGCTCTTCCTTGGTCTTGTCTGCAAATTTGGGCAGGTTGAAGCTGTCCAGTCCCAGCTCTACCGAGCGGACCGCCTTCATCATAGCGCTTTCAAAGCAGGTGCCGATGGACATGACCTCGCCGGTTGCCATCATCTGGGTGCCCAGGGTGCGTTTTGCGTATACGAATTTATCGAATGGCCATTTCGGGAACTTGACAACCAGGTAGTCCACCGAAGGCTCGAAGCAGGCGTAGGTGTTGCCGGTGACGGCGTTGATGATTTCATCCAGGGTGTAGCCGATGGCAATTTTGGTAGCAACCTTTGCAATCGGGTAGCCGGTCGCTTTGGAAGCCAGAGCCGAGGAACGGGATACACGCGGGTTTACCTCGATTACAGCATAGTCCATCGAGGTTGGATGCAGGGCAAACTGACAGTTACAGCCGCCTTCTACACCCAGCTCCTCCACGATGTTCAGAGCAGCCTTGCGCAGCATGGAAAATTCTGCCGGAGAAAGGGTGACTGCCGGTGCAACGACGATCGAGTCGCCGGTGTGTACGCCGACCGGGTCCACGTTTTCCATCGAGCAGACGGTGATGATGTTGCCTTTAGAGTCGCGGATAACCTCAAATTCGATCTCTTTCCAGCCGGAGATGCACTTCTCTACCAGAATCTGGGTAATTGGAGACAGACGCAAACCGTTGCCTGCAATCTCGCGGAACTCTGCCTCATTGTATGCGATACCGCCGCCGGTACCGCCCATGGTGAACGCCGGACGGATGATGACCGGGTACTGAATCTTTTCGATGAAGGCAAGACCATCCTCCACGGTGTTGACAACCTTGGACGGGATACATGGCTCCCCAATCTTTTCCATGGTGTCTTTAAACATCTGGCGGTCCTCTGCCTTGTCGATGGTCAGCGGATTAGCGCCCAGCAGCTTTACATTATGCTCTTCCAAAAAGCCTTCTTTTGCCAGCTGCATCGAGAAGGTCAGACCGGTCTGACCACCCAAAGTGGACAGCACGCTGTCCGGTTTTTCCAGCTCGATGACCCTTTTGACCACATCGATGTTCAGCGGCTCGATGTATACATGGTCTGCCATCGCTTTATCGGTCATGATGGTAGCCGGGTTGGAGTTGATCAGAACAACCTCCAGACCCTCCTCCTTGAGGGCGCGGCACGCCTGGGTGCCTGCGTAGTCAAACTCGGCTGCCTGACCGATGATGATCGGACCGGAACCGATGACCAGTACTTTTTTAATATCCTGTCTTAACGGCATAGCTATCAACCTTTCTTAAAAACGAATCCAAAATTTCTGTTCCCACAACAAACTATTTAATCATCGAAAGAAATCTCTCATAGATTCCGTCGAAGTTTTTCATGCCGATTTCCGATTCCGGGATAAACTGCACCGAGAGTGCTTTCATCTGCGGGTATTCCAGTCCTTCACAGGTCTTGTCGTTGGAATTGAGGTGGCTGACCACAGCGCACGCCGGAACGTCCTTGACGATGTAGCCGTGGTTCTGGGAGGTGATAAAGGTCCTGCCGCTGGCAAGTTCGGTGACCGGGCAGTTTGCTCCGCGGTGACCGCAGTGCATCTTCTCCACACTGCCCTCCATTGCCAGTGCCATCAGCTGATGTCCCAGGTCGATGCCCAGCATCGGCACGCCGCTCTTCATCAGGGCAGCAACCGTTTCCTGTGCAGCGTCGATTGCATTTTCCTGCTGGTCGTAGCTGGTGCGCAGCTCCTCCAGACCTGCGCCGCCGCACAGAACGACTGCATCCGGTTGGGTGTCCAGCACCTGCTTTTCGGTGCAGCAGGACGGAACGACCGTCACGCGGCAGCCTCTTGCCATCAAAGCAGCGATGACGTCTTTGCGAATCCCATAGTTTACCATGGTGATGTTATATTTTGCATCCAGCTTTTCAAAGGTGAAGGTTTCCTTGTAATCGACCCATGCCGGCATGGGTTTCTGATGGTTTTTCAGCTGCTCGGTCAGCTGGGCGATATTGCCTGTCGGGTCTTTTCTGGTAATCAGCGCATTCTGCACCCCGCCGTCGCGCAGCTTTCTGGTGATGGCGCGGGTGTCCAGATCAAAGATGGCACTGATTTTTTTCTGCTCCAGATATTCGTCGATCCTGCCCTCGCAGCGGAAGTTGGATGGCTGTGCGCACCATTCACGCACTACCCAACCCTTTGCAGTGATGCTGTCGTGCAGGTCATGCTCGCGGTTGACGCCGTAGTTGCCGGTCAGCGGGAAAGTTTCCACAACGATATTGTTGGCGTTTGCCGGGTCGGTCAAAATTTCCTGATAACCTACCACGCTGGTGTTGAACACCAGCTCGCCGACGGTGTCCTCGGCACAGCCCAGTCCATAGCCCTCATACAGCGTTCCGTCCTCAAGCAGCAGCCACGCTTTCTGCGCGTTGTTAAAAATATCCATACGCTTAAAACCTCCATATCCTTTGTCTTGGTTTTCTATTGAAAAGTTATTTGTTCAGCAAAAAAATTTTACAGGCTGATTTTTCCTACCACGCCCATGATGTCCTCTCTCATGGTGATGGCAGCCGCTCTTGCCTGCTGTGCAAAATCCTTGCCGTCGGTGCCCGCTTTTTTCCATGCGGTCAGGATGGCACGGGAGGAGTTGACCACAGCGCCCAGACCGTTTTTGTCAAATGCGCCCGCTACGTCCTTGGCTCCGCCGCCCTGTGCGCCGTAGCCCGGCACCAGGAAGAAGGTGTGCGGCATCTTCTGACGCATCTCCTCCAGCTGCTGCGGATAGGTCGCGCCTACTACTGCGCCGACGCGGGAATAGCCGTAATGATTCTCGGTCTTTTCTCCCCAGCTTTCACACATAGCGCCCATCGTCTCATAGATGGTCTTGTCACCGATCTTCTGGTCCTGAAGCTCGCCGGAGGAAGGATTGGAGGTTTTCACCAGTACAAAGATGCCCTTATCCTTCTCGTCGCAGATTGGCAGCAGCGGTTCGATACCGTCCGAGCCGAGATAGCCGTTGACGGTCAGCATATCCGAACCGAAGGCAGCCTGCTGCTGGTCGCGCAGAGCGGTGGTGCCCAGATGCGCCTTGGCATACGCCTGCATGGTCGAACCGATGTCGTTGCGCTTGCCGTCCATGATGACGATCATGCCCTTGCTCTGTGCATAGCGAACGGTTTCGGACAGCGCCCACATTCCCTGCCAGCTGTACAGCTCATAGTAGGCTGCCTGTGGCTTGATAGCCGGAACGATGTCGCAGATAGCGTCGATGATGGCTTTGTTGTACTCCAGGATTGCCTGTGCTGCCGCATCAAAGCTGTCGCCGTACTGCTCAAACTTTTCGTCCTTGATGTGCTGCGGGATATAGTCGAGCAGCGAATCCAGTCCCACTACGCTTGGGTTCTGCATCTGTGCAATCTTCTCAATCAGTCTTTTCATCTTTTGCTTCCTCCGTCTTATTTTCTCTTGCAGTTGATTTTACAGTTCATATACCACTTTACCGCCTAGGATGGTCTTGACCACCCTGCCGGTCAACTTCATTTTATCAAATGGGGTGTTGCGGCTCTTGCTGTGCAGCTGCTGTGCATCCACCGTCCACTCCAGGTTCGGGTCAAACAGCACGATGTCCGCAAGACTGCCTTCCCGCAGGGTTCCTCCCGGCAGGCGCAGCAGGTTGGCAGGACTGGTGCTCATCAGGCGCACCAGCTCCAGCAGACCCATGCCCTGCTGATGCACCAGGACGGTGCAGGCAGCGGCAAAGCTGGTTTCCAGTCCGACGATGCCGTTTGGCGCCTTTAAAAAATCTTCCTTTTCTTCTGCGGCGTGCGGAGCATGGTCGGTAACGATGGCGTCGATGGTTCCATCAAAAATTCCTTCGATGACCGCCTGGCAGTCCTCTTCCTCGCGCAGCGGCGGGTTCATGCGGAAGTTTGCATCCCTGCTTTCCAGCAGCCGGTCGGTCATCATCATATAGTGCGGAGCGGTTTCGCAGGTCACCTTGACTCCTCTGGCTTTCGCCTCCCGAATCAGCTGTACCGAACCTTTTGTGCTGACATGGGCGATGTGGATGGCGGTACCGGAGCTTTCTGCCAGCACGATTTCCCGCGCGGTGATGCTGTCCTCGCTGGCGCGGTCCATTCCCTTGACACCCAGGCGGCGGGAAACCTCTCCCTCGTTGATGATGCCGCCATCGATGATGGTCAGGTCTTCACAATGGCTGATGACCGGCACCCCTGCGTCGTATGCCCGGCGGAGCGCTTTGAGCATCATACCGCCGTTTTCCACCGGACGTCCGTCATCGCTGACTGCCACAGCGCCCGCTGCGTGCAACGCTGCAATGTCGTTGAGCTGTTCACCCTTCATTCCGGTGGTGATGGAAGCGATGGGGTAAACCCTTGCATCCGCCTGTTTTGCACGCTCCAGAATATAAGAGAGCACCTCCGGGCAATCGGTAACGGGTTTTGTGTTCGGCATACAGCAGACACCGGTCACACCGCCTGCCGCAGCTGCCCGACATCCGGTCAGGATGTCCTCCTTATGGGTAAATCCCGGGTCACGCAGATGGACATGGATGTCCAGAAAGCCGGGAGCCGCGCACAGTCCGCCGGCATCCAGCAGCTTTGCACCCTGTGCAATCGGGCTGTCTTTTAAATGAGCACCTACCTTTGCAATGCGCTCCCCTTCGATCAGGATGTCCCCGACAAAGTCCATCGCCGGCTGGCAGGATGGGTCGATGACCCTTGCGTTTGTAATCAGTAATTTTTCCACTTACAACATCCCCTCTTATCGCTCATATCGATTCCTGCACTCTTTCCTCGCAGATGACCACCTGGTCTTCGCCGTCGTGCTCGGCAACCATCACCTTGACAAATTCATCCCGCGAGGTCGGCAGATTCTTTCCCACATAATCCGCTCGAATCGGCAGTTCCCGGTGTCCTCGGTCAATCAGCGCCGCCAGCTGAATGCTGCGCGCCCTGCCGCGTTGGAGGATGGCATCCATTGCTGCCCGCACCGTCCTGCCGGTGTAGATGACATCGTCCACCAGGATAATCTGTTTTCCCTCCACCGAAAAAGGCAGACAGGTTCGGTCCTGTGCGGGCTGGTCCTGGCGTTTGTCATCGCGGTAAGCAGTGACGTCCAGCACCCCGACCTCCACCTGAGTACCCTCCAGCTCATAAATGCGCTTTGCCACCCGCTGTGCCAGCTGTGCGCCGCGGGTCACGATACCGACAATACAAAGATTCCCCGCGCCCTTGTTGCGCTCGATGATTTCAAAGGAGATGCGGGTGATTGCCCGCGACATCGCCTTCTGGTCCATGATCTGGGTCTTTTCGACCAGCATATCCATCCTCCCCACACTGTTTTTCCGCCTTGCCTAAGGCAATAAAAAAAGCTGCCTGCGCCCTTACGGACAGCAGACAGCTGATTGTTCACCAATTCACAAAGGAAAGCGTTTTTCGGATCATTTTATCCCCATGCTTTCCCTTTCCGAATCACAGTTCGGCTCCCCAAAGTTTTTTCTTCTGCCTTACTTTGGAAAATGGCTACTTCCATCAAACTACCTTGCCAGCCTCACGGGACCGTCTTAAAGGATTTGCTTTCAGGATCGTTGGTAATGGTCCTCCTTTGCAGCAAATAAATCTGCATTGGATTTCTTTACAGAACAGTATACCCAATTCTTTTGGAAAAGTCTACTGTCCATCCGTCAAACCTCAACGGAAATTTTACTTTTTTTTAGTTATTTTGTATAAGGTTCTTCTGTAAAGAAGCGATGACCCCTGCGATCCGCCGGTCTATTAAATGCCAACAATTTCCTCATCTTCGTCCTGCTTTTTCTGTCTGCGCGGATCGTTTTGCCGGATATAAATGCTCAAAGCCTTGTCCATTTTAAACAGCACCCGCACCGATTTTGCACAAAGCAGTGCAATCATTGCCGCAGTTGCTGCGGTGGCAGTTACCGCTGCCAGTACGGAAAAGTTTTTTTCCTGCCATGCTTTTTTCATCATATCGTTTCCCTCCCGATTGAAATTGACAAAAGGGTATTTTCTTTCTTTTTATTATATCGCTTTTTCCTTCTTTTCGCAACCTGCAAAAGGAGACGGTCTGCATTTTTTTACAAAATCCTTTACAGACTGTTTTAAAATACAAAATTCTGTGGTAAAATAAATAGGTTATCATATTTATACCTTTGAGTTTCTTAATTTTACAGGTAGGAGTTCTTGCTATGAATAAAAAAATCTCTCTTGGCGCAGCTCTTGCGCTCATGCTCATCGTCACAGCCGTCACCTTTTCCATTACGATGATTTTTTCCCGCCAAACCTTTTCCACCACTGTTACCAACATTTCCGAGCGGGAAGCAATGTATGATAAGCTGGCGGAGATAGACAGCTATGTCCGCAAAAATTACTATGGCACCATCGACGAAAATAATCTGAATGACTATCTTTCCGTCGGATATATCGCCGGACTCTCTGACCGCTATGCCGCCTACTATTCCGCCTCTGACTACGCCAAACGCCAGCAGGAGGATGCAGGCAAGCTGGTTGGCATCGGCATCCGCGCTTCTAAAAGTGAAAGCGGCTTTATTCAGGTCAACGAGGTCTATCCCGACTCTCCGGCAGAGGATGCTCAGATCAAAGCCGGCGACCTGATTGTCAAAGTCAACGACATCGACGTTACCGCCGACACCTATGAAAGTGCTATCACCGAAATCGGCGGACAAGCAGGCACCAAGCTCAGCCTGACTGTCCGCAGCGACAACAAAGACCGTGAGATTGCCGAAATCACCCGACGGGTCGTTGTGACCCCAACCATCTATTCCCATATGATTGGCACCACCGGTTATGTCAAAATCACCGACTTCAACGAGAATACTTATGACCAGTTCAAAAAGGCACTGGAAAATCTGGTCGGCAACCAGGGTGCACAGTCGCTCATCTTCGATTTGCGCAACAACACCGGCGGTCTTGTGGACCCTGCCATCAAAATGCTGGATATGCTTTTGCCGGAAGGGGTCATTGCCACTGCAACCTACCGTGATGGCTCCACCGAGGTGCTGGGCAACTCCGATGCCAACTGCATTGATCTGCCGATGGCAGTTTTGACCAACGAAAACACTGCCAGTGCTGCCGAACTGTTCACCCAGGCACTGTGCGACTACAATGTTGCAAAATCGGTGGGCACCAACACCTACGGCAAGGGCGTTATGCAGGTTACCCACTCGCTCAAGGACGGCTCTGCCATCCGCATCACCATCGCCCAGTACAATCCGCCTAAGAGTGCAAACTACGATGGCGTGGGAATCAAACCGGATTACGAGGTCGCACTGACTGAAGAACAGCAGGCCATTTTTGATACCCTTGATGAAAATACCGACCCACAGCTGAAGAAGGCATTGGAGGTGGTCAATGCCGGAGCAGCTCCAAGCGAAACCACACCGGCACAGACCCAAACCACTGAACCTACCACCGGCAAAGATGCTGAAACCACCGAACCTGTCGAAAACAAAGACGGTGAATCAACCACACCTACCGAAGGTAGTGAAACGTCTGAATCTGCCGAAGGTCAAACCGATGAAACTGCCAAGCCTGCCGAAGGTGAAGAATAATCCCCTGTCATCCTTTGTAAAACAACAAACAAAGCCGATCGCAACAATCTGTGCGGTCGGCTTTGTTTTTACAACCATCATTCCTGCATCAGCAGTCCCAGTACGCGGGAATAAAAGGAAGTCGGGTCACTTTCAATCTGCTGTTTTACCCGCAGGCACTCGCCTTCGGTGGGCAGAAAGACGCTCATATCCAACAGGTCAGAGCCGATGTCCCGCAGCACCACCCGCAATGTCCATCCGTCCGCTGCCGGAGCAAAGGTGATTTCCACCTTGTCCATGCACCGTTGGATTTCCATCAGGCGCTTTGCCTCTTCCAAAGCCTTCTCTCGAGCGCTTTTTGGAATCGTCTTATAAAAAGTCTGTGCGGTAACAGTACCGTTTTCGGTCAAAGCAAGCTGCTGCTGTCCATCCTGTATCGAGCTGGTCAGCTGCCCGGTGCGCTCCAATTCGCTGACCGCCTCCACAAATTCAAAATAATTCACCAAGCCGGTGTTCTGAAAGATTTCACCCAGCTGCTCAAACAACAGCGGCTGTTTGAGGCTGTCCAGCAGATAGCACACCAGCAGCTTGACTTCAAAATCATTGGTCAATCCGCCCGGCTGCACACCGCCCACAAACGCATTGAAGGACATCCCGCACACCCCTTCATC
>PPYF01424958.1_pt1 | contig 15483 bp, 17 predicted proteins | sample 1559871 | NCBI WGS metagenome assembly PPYF01 (sample SAMN08240021, study PRJNA423297) | Human gut metagenome, whole genome shotgun sequencing project. | reverse complement strand
GGCGCGGAAGATCGTCATCTCCGGTGAGGTGGCTGGACTTCAAATCCAGTTGGGGCCGCCAGCGGTCCCGGGCAGGTTCGACTCCTGTGATCTTCCGCCAAAATCCTTCCATAGCAGTCCATACCCGTCCAGTTATAATTATAAAAACAACAAGTTAAAATAATTATCGTCCATATGTGACCATAGTCGGTTTCTGAAATCCGCTCAAAAAATGTATAGTAATCTGTATAGGATTTCGTGGCTAACACAGGGCTATACATATGGCACTCACAAATCTTGAGATAAAGCGGGCTCAGCCAAAAGAAAAAGCATATTCGCTAAGCGATGGTTTTGGCCTGGCGCTGCTGATTGAACCCAACGGGAGCAAGGGTTGGCGCTTTCGCTATCGTTTTGATAACAAAGCCCGCTTGATGTCCTTCGGCTCTTATCCACTAGTCTCCCTCTCCGAAGCCAGAGAAATGCGCGACAAATCGCGCAAACTTGTCATATCTGGTGTAGATCCAATGGCCGAACGTCGTACACAAAAAGCGCTGCGAGAGCAGGCCAAAGCCATGACTTTTGAGGTAGTCAGTAGGGAGTGGCATCGTAGTAAAGCCGATCGCTGGACGCTGGGCTACCGTGATGAAATCATCAAAACCTTCGAACAAGACGTGTTTCCTTTTATCGGCCAGCGCCCTATGGGGGACATTACGCCGCAAGAATTGCTACAGGTTCTCAAACGCATTGAGCAACGTGGTGCACTGGAGAAAACGCGGAAAGTACGCCAGCGCTGTGGTGAAGTTTTTCGTTATGCCATTATCACGGGTCGTGCCAAATACAATCCAGCCCCGGATCTTGCGATGGCACTGGCTACACCGAAAAAACAAAACTATGCCTGGCTGCCCGCGAACGAGATGCCTTATTTTATTCGCGATTTGGAAGGGTACACCGGGAGCCTTATTACCAGAAACGCAGCAAAACTTGTGATGCTTACAGGTGTCAGAACCCAAGAGATGCGTTTCGCGACATGGGATGAAATTGATTTTGAGAATGCTCTCTGGGAGATCCCGCCAGAGCGAATGAAAATGCGTCGTCCTCACCTTGTACCTCTCTCACGTCAGGTGATTGAACTTCTCAAACAACTGGAACCGATCACCAAAAATTTCCCGTACATCTTTATTGGCCGCAATAGCCGTAAGAAGCCAATCAGCAAGGAAAGTGTAAATCAGGTTATCGAGCTACTGGGTTATAAGGGACGCGCTACAGGGCATGGTTTCCGGCATACCATGTCTACAATCTTGCATGAACATGGCTTTGATAGCGCATGGATTGAAACACAGCTCGCACATATTGATAAAAATGCGATTCGCGGAACGTATAATCATGCGCAGTATCTGGAGAAGCGCAGGGAGATGATGCAGTGGTATGCGGATTTTCTAACCTCTTCACACTCAAGTATCATAGTTTAACCTTTTGTTTTTTGTGATACCCTTACTATTAATATGTGTATTTCTCAATTTAACTGAATAATCAAACAAATTAAAAACATATGCGCAAAGAAATTAACATAAAAAAGATAGTCGAATATTTCTCAAGATTTCAGACAGAAATTAATGTATTAGGTAGTATTGGTTTATATGATCTCCATAAAGTAGCCGAAAATTTTCTGATTCCAATATTGTCACCACTTTTTAACTGCCAAAATTTAGTAAATCTTAATACTATTGAAGATAATTTCCCTGCAATAGATCTAGGATGTAGTGTAAGTAAAATATCTTTTCAAATCACAGCTACAAAAGAATCGCCAAAGATTATAAAAACACTTGAGAAGTTTAGAGATCATAAATTACATTTAACGTATGGAAAAGTTTTTGTACTGATATTAACAGGAAAACAAAAATCTTATACATCAGAAAAACTAATAAAATTAGCAAAAGAATTAAATTTTGATATTAGAAATAATATTATCGATCTAACAGACCTGATAAAAATAATTCAAGAAAAACCAATAGAAATATCAGATAGTATTCTTAATACTTTAAGTGTAGAATTTGAAAAAATAACCAAATATGAAGAAATTCTAAACCAAATAAACCCTTCTGAGGATATATCATCATTAAAAATAGCAAATGAGAAGAAAAGCAAGAAATATATCCCTGAAATATTTGGCGAATCATTTTGTGTAAAAGATGACGCAAGAATATTCAGTCACCCTCAGTTATTTATAAATAAGATTTACGATGAAGAGAATAAAATAGATTTATCTGTTATAAATAACGTGCTTACACGATTTTCAGATAAGCAACTTAGTTTCAATAGAATTCAAGAAATAAACATACCCAATGCAAACTTGATCAAAATACATGAAATGGCAGATCAAATAAAAGTTGAAATGGCAACAAGGTTAGCTGATCTGGAGAACATATCTAAAGCGGATCAGTCTCAGAAAAGAACATCTGATTACAAAGTCAATAAATATGCTTTTCCGAATGAAATCAGATATATTCTTGATACTATCAAAATAATAAAAAAAGGGGCAGAATTAGTCAATAAGACAACATTCCTAATAACTAGCCAAGCTGGTCAAGGTAAAACTAATTTCCTTTGTGACTTCACTGAAAACTTTTGTTTTAAGCATAAAATTCCAACAATATACATTCCTGCTAGAGAGTTAAATTTATATAATAATGACCATATTACGAAATATGTAAAGAATAATAGATATTATAATCAGATAAGAGATAAATTTGAACTACTTGAACTCTGTGAAATATTATCTAAAAAGGGAAATAGGCCATTTATTTTTATTATTGATGGTATTAATGAAGTGAAAGATTCTGAGAGTTTAAAAACCTCACTTATAGATTTCATTTCAATTTCAAAAAAGTATCATACAATCAAATTTTTGATAACATGCAGAAGCGAATTCTATGAAAAGAAGTATAATTACATTACATCGGATGAGCTTTCAGACATTACATACAGAGTAACAGACTTAAAAGAAGAATACACAGAAGAGCAACTAAATCACATCATTGACTCTTACTTTTCATATTTCAATATAGATATTAATTTATCAAAATCTGCCCGCGAATTATTACTCTCTGATCTATTGCTGCTCCGGATTTTTTCGGAGTCAAATACAAATAAAAAAGATAACAATATATTATATATATACAAGGCTGAACTTTTTGAGAAATATGTTATCGATATTATAGCTCAAAGTTTTGATACCCAGCATAAGAAAGAATTGGTGAATACGCTATTCTTAATTGCGCAAAATATGCTTTCTAAATCTGATTTTTCGCACATCACGATAGACGAATTAAACTTAACTCCAGTGCAGAATGACATTGTGAATAAATTAGTTGACGATGATATAATATTGCGCAGGGAACTACCTACAGAATCATTGTTTGATTTGGGTACTGAAAAAATAAATTTCACTTATGATGAAATGAGGGATTTTATACTTTCCTACTACCTCGTTAATTTGAAAAATTTAGATAAAGCAAATGTTTATTTTGAGATGATTTCAAATACTCAGACTCATGAAGGGGTTCTTAAATATGTCTATCTATTGTCCCGATCAAGCAAGAATAGCCAATGGTTAGACCAAATATCTACATTAAAACAATTCAACGACCTCTATGTCATAAGCATTCCTCATTTAAACCATAAACACCAAAATGAAAATGATAATATTATTGTAAATAAAATACTAAATGATGAAGAAGATAGAGGAATAATCTCTCGTTTATTTGTCTACCTATTTAAGTGCAGGGATATGAGCAGACATTTAAGCATAAAAACATTAAACGAACATCTCTTGTCTCTTAGCGATGATCGTCTAATAAAATTCTTTTCTATCATTTTTGATGATCATTATTACTCATTTTCTCGGCAAAGGTCAGAAGAAGTTGATAAATATTCAGGAAACTTCCTTAGAAGGTTAACAAACGACAACATTGATATTGAAAACGGATTATTTGTCTTTTCATTTATTGTTTTATCTCAGGCATCATGGAAATATAGAAATAGATTTGTTGACCTATGCAATAATCTCGACTATGCATTTAAAGAAAATGTATATAAAACTCTACACTTAGCTACGCCTCAAAAAGTAATATCTTTATTAAGTGAATTTATGGAGAAATAGCATGCTAAAAAGAATAGATAAGAACGAATATATATTAGCATTAGATTCCGTACCTGAATTTAATACTTTCTTATCGATGACAAAAATTGAAAGTGGTAGATTTGCAGCCGAGGTGATGTGGAAAATATACAGAGCTATTTTTTCCAATGATAATCAAAAATATCTCTATGTAAATTATTATAACGTAGAATATGATACTTTTGAAAACTATTTTTTCAAAAGATTTGGATTTAACATAGACAAGACATTATCAGATAAGAATTTCATATATTACTTCAGTACCGAGCTTTATGACGTTCCATTAATCGATGAAAATTATGGCGAGAGTTATTTTCAACATTTTATCAAGGTAATAGATAATGAAAATTAAAAGAGATTTTATATCAAATAGCTCATCAACTTCATTTATATATATCTCTCAAAATGAGTTTAGTAAGGATATGTTTTTTAAGGCGATAGGAATATCATCATCCAGCCCTTTATGCCCTATGTTTGAAGATTTTTATCGTGTTCTTGAAGATGCAATCAACGGTGGAGAAAGGGTTTTCGACATAAAAAAACTCAACGTTGATGAGCGATATCCAGAATTTTCCAGTTCTACTTTAGAACATGCTGATGATGCTTTGAAAAACAATAAAAAAGTTATACTTTGCAGTTTAAGTAGTGAAACAGAGTTGCCGGAGACATTTCTTTGTATTGAATCTTTTGAAATATTATCTCCCGATTTTATAATTAACGCTTATAATAACTATTGGTAATCCATGAAGATCGTAAATTACAACTCACTAGGTTATAGCACAATATTTAACCGCAAGACTGGTTTTTTTGCAAGAGTAGAGCATGAAAAAGGGAAAGAACCCTTTTGGGCTCCCCATGGCCCAGAGCTTATAGATATATCAATAACTAATTGGTGTGATAAAAACTGCTCTTTTTGTTACAGAAAATCAGATCCTTATGGACAACACATGCTATTTAGCGATTACAAAAAAATCATAGATCACGCAGCGAAATGTGGTTGTAATCAAGTTGCATTAGGTGGTGGTAACCCAAATCAACACCCAGAATTTATTAACATCTTAAAATATACACATAATGCAGGTATTGTTCCTAATTATACTACAAATGGTAGAGGGATTACTGACGAAATAATTAAATCGACAGCACAATACTGTGGTGCAGTTGCTATAAGTGCGTATAAACCTTATAATTCCATCCAACCAATTATTAGCGTTTTTGTTGCAAATTCCATAAAGACTAATATACATTTTTTACTTGATAACACCTCTATAAATTTAGCTATTGATTGGTTAAAGAGTCCACCATCTTTCCTGAGGGGAATTAATGCAATTGTATTCCTAAATTACAAACCTATAGGTAGAAAGGTAGTACATAATAAGTTATTAAAAAACAGCGCTCATCTTAATGATTTCTTTAATCTTTCCACAAAAAATAGATATCCATTTAAGATAGGTTTCGATGCCTGTTGTATCAGCGGGTTAGTAAAGTATACTGACTCTCCCAATGCATTTATTGATGCATGTGATGCAGGACGGTTTTCAATGTTTATATCTGAAGACATGAAAGCCTATCCATGCTCATTTCAAAAAGAAATACACGCAGGAGACCCTATCCCTTTCGATGGGAATTTTTCGACTATCTGGAGAGATTCGGAGAATTTCAAAAAATTCAGAGATTACTTTCATTCAGATAAATGTTATGGGTGTGAGAAGAAGACCTTATGTATGAATGGATGTCCAATCTTTGACGAGCTACCACTATGTGGCAAAGCCACAACCAAGGCATAAGATATAAATATTATTTAATTATACGAATTTTATTGCGTGTTTGGTTGAGCAATCGACCTATTTAAGGATACAAAATGTATAGCCAGCGTTCTGGCTATACGAAAGGCTGATAATTTACCGCATTCTCAATACCCACTATTGTTGACTGTGCTAGCGGAGCTGGGGAAACAATTAGAGGAAGGCTAGCAAGATCTATTCACCGTCTTTTTGTGCTTCGTAGGCAGATACAGCAAGAGCTATTTCAAGTTTTGTACCTTCAAGCAACTCTTCGCATAGAACAAGATCATGAATAATAAGAGTTAATAATTCTTTATTAATCGCGCCATCTGCAACCCAAACAGCAATATTCTCCATTTCTTTCGCGAAGAAGTTCACACAATGACCAAGCCCATTAATTTCGAGAAAATAGGTTGAAAGTGCAATGCTTGAGCGCTTATTTCCATCATTGAAGGCGTGAAACTTGTTAATGGCAAAAAATAAATGCCCTAACTTCTCTACGAAGTCTGGATAGTACCAATCATTTTGAATATGGTCTAAGGCACTTTCTAGAATCCCAATATCTCTTATTCCTTCAAGCCCCCCTGATTTAAGGATGATCCAATCATGAACGCGAATGGCATGTTCTATATCAAAGTAATTGAACTGGATTTCGTCCATTAGCGTTCCTATCGATCCTTAAGTCGTTTGAAAACTTCAAGCGTATCAGGATCATTCAAACGCTCTTCAAGAGACTTACTTTTTTCTCCAAGAAACTTCTCAAAATCCCCCTGTGGTACTGCTCTAACATATGCTTCAAGCTTCTCATGCAGAGCGTCCCTAAAGCAGAGGTCTCGACTAGCCATCTTTGAGCGAGCATCTAACATCATTGGTTTGAATAAAGGATGGGATTCGAACCGCCTGAAAATAGCTTCTGCCTCCGGTTGTGTTAACTTCCTACCCAGATGAACAAATTCATTTTTAAGTTCGTGAGCTATACCAGATTCGAACCCCGCAATGAGCGTCAACACTTCAGAGTACATCGTGTCACGAATTTTTTCTTTTTGAGCTAAATTCAATACTTTACGATACTCTGCTGCATTTTCATGAAAGATACTCTGATAAACAAGATTGGTAAATTTAGCATATTTCCAAGAGTTTCCCTCAACACACTCATCAAGAGCATCTGTGAACTGCTTACGGTAACTTTCTTCTTGAAATGAAGCTAGCAGGTAATTTTCATCTCTTTGATTTATATACTTTGTGTGCCCACCTGCACGTTCAGCGAGTGTATCGATAACTATATCAAGCAATCTTGTTCGTATGATCTTGGCTTGCTCGCTTTCAACAAGTAGCATTGCAAAGTTTAAAACTGCACGATAATTGAACACCCCAATAGTGGGTGCTTTGTTACCCTCATTGATGAAGGAGACATGGTCTAAGCTTTTGAATTCCCTGAGTTCTTTTCCTTTTATTAGACGGTAGCCATTGTTTTTCAATTCGTCGCTATGATTCGCAATGTAACGTTCTACTGTTGCATCGCTAACACAAAAAATCTCCATGAGTTGATTTTTTGTAAACAGTCTCTCACCGTTGAATTCAATTCCACCAAGGGACATGTGCTTTTCAGCATGACTCAAAGCGTATGAGTTGTTGAGAATATTTTGCCTGTCGTGTGCTGAGGTTGTTAAGTCTTTAGCCATGACGATATCCACTAAGAAACAAGAATTTCCATAAGATAGCACCTTTGATGAAAGTAGGGATAAGCGAGAAAGCATTAACATCTACTTTCATGGCCCTTTTAGATTATGACAAAAAACATGGAGAAGTTAGCACTAACACACAATGGGACGTAGTGTCCAAGCTTGGACATACATTTCATAGCGATCCAAGATTTTTTCCATCCCGCAGCCTACAACATGATTTGAGCGAAGATCATAGTTTTTGCTTCCTTAGTTGCGCTATAGTCCACACGTTGCGGCAAAACCGCAACCGGAATTGGCGTTCCGAATTATCACAAGTGTCAGTAGCGATGTTTGCAGTGCTACTGGCGCGGCCTGCGCTCGCCCCTTCAATGGTGGCTCAGGCAGGGGCTTCGAAAGAAGCGCCGGGTCGTGATAACCGGTACGCCAACCCTGTCTGGGTCACCACCAGTGAGCCTGGCGTCTCCGGTGGTGGCGTTAACCTGCTTATCACGAAGCGGAGCGTTGCGTATGTGCCCTGTCCTGCTGTCCCCGTCGCATTTGCCTCCGCCGGAGGTATCTATGAAAATTACGATAGAACAACCCTCAGCCAGAGAATTGGTTGATCGCTCCCGGGTTCTTGTACATGTGATGGTTGATAATCCTGATGAAATCGGCCCGAACTATGTGCTTTTGCTCGTTCTGGCTGAACAGTTGCAGCAACTACGCGATATCTTTGAAGAGGATGAAGTCCGAAGGCTGAGGGACGAAAAATTACCTCGGTAATAACCTACCTCTTACAGCATCAGGGAAGATGCTGTCCTTGCCTCGAGCCCCCAAATTATCCCCCACTTTCTTTTCCCTGGCTGGCTCCCCCATTTTCTGGGACAAAAAAACAGAAAAACCAGCACTGGCGCGGCATTGGGTGAAATCCCCCACCTTTCCCGGCTAAATACGAAAATAGTGGGGGACAACGTGACTTTCCGGCATATTTCCCCCACTGTTCAGGTATCCCCCCATTATTCCCCCACATCAGCCAGTCGGATCTCTTCACCATCGAGAACAATCAATTGTTCGCGCAGCAGCTTTTCAAGCCAGCGGGAAAATTTCTTATCCACGTTCATACCTCTGGCACGCAGGTCGTCGCGCAGCAGTGCCCGCGTACAGGACTGGTTCCGACTGATACGCTGATTTATACATTTCCAGAGAGCGGCATGGTTATGCGTCATATAGGGCACACCGGATGTGGCGGGACTGTCATTGTCGTCCGGTTGCCGGGGCACATCATTCAGCACCAGAGATGTCACTGGCTCACCATCATCATCAATACAGATTTCCGCTTCACTAAGGTCGTAGGCGGTAACTTCCGGCATTTCTGCGTCTTTCATTTTGGTACAGTTCAAGGTGATGGCGTTGCGGCGACCTTCACGACGAACATTGAACTCCGCGTCCAGTGCCGCCTGAAAGGCACTGGAGCCACGAGCACCACGGTCCTGATCCTTGCCGGAATGATGAACAATCAGCATGGTGGAATGCGTATGGTAGCGAATGGCATCGCAGCCCTGAATAAACGCCCCCATATCCCGCGCCGTATTCTCGTCTGAACTGCCAAAACAACGGGCCAGTGTATCCAGGATAATCAGCCTGACCGGCATCCCTGTCAGTTGCAAAATATCCTGCACCGCAAGGATGACTTGCTGAACGCTCCCGGGGCTGGCCGGAAATACCGGGCAGTCAACACGAAACAGATTATCGAGCGCCATCTCATCATTTACGCAAAGTTCCCAGGCGCGGATACGGCGTGACACACCGGTTCCTCCTTCTCCGGCAATAAACAGCACTGCGCCCTGACTGACACGTCTGCCACTCCATGGTTTTCCGCTGGCAACATGACATGCCAGTGAAACAGCCAGAAAGGACTTAAACGAGCCACCTGGGCCATAAATGCTGCACAGCGCCCCGGCGGGGATCAATCCTTTCACCAGATAGTCCTGACTGATGTTAAACCCTTCCGAGCCTCTGCGCAGCGGAAGGGAGGTGGTGAGTGTAGGGGTGAGTTCGGACATCACTATGACCTTTAATTATTGAAGAGTTCCCGGGCGAAAGCGCTACGCGAGGCGGCTTTACCATGGTGTCGGTAAAATTCATCCCAGTCGCTCATTTCACTACCGGGCGGCATCGCCAGCCTGCCATTTACAGCAATGGCCGCAGCCTGCGCATTCAATAACCCGGTATTTTTCTGGCTACGGAAATCATTATCGCCAGCCAGGATAAAGCGACAGCACGGCCACTGTGCCCGGCAGGCCACCGCAACATTTTTCAGGTTATTTGCTGACATTGCCGCGACAACAGGGAAAGGGTGAAGACAGGAGACAGCCAGTGCCGTGGCATACCCTTCCGTAATGATGAGACCTTCCGGCGGTGTGACGTCCGGCTTCCAAGGTTCAGGAAAACCGTTATCCGTCGCCTGGTGAACCGGGCAAAAACATGCTTTCAGCAGGCTACCGGGCAGCAGGTATTTTTTTCCTCCCGGATGAATGAACTGGGCCCCCGTTAACCGCATACCGGTATCCCTGAGCGGCAGTACCAGCGTTCCGGCACCAAAGTGAAACCCGCCGATAGTCCGGCTGCTGTGTTCTGTCAGAAGCCACTGGTGGCGCTGCCAGCCACGTTTTGCCAGGTATGGCGCATCGCCTGGCTGGCAGTGACGCAGCAGGGCTTTTACCCGGGCGTCCATGTTTCCGGCCTGCCATTTTTCCCTGGCTGGCGGAACCAGAGGTTCCGGACTCAGCTCCCATATTTTGCGTGCCGCCCGAACCAGGTTACAACCGAAGACCCGGGCGACCAGATCCAGTCCGTCACCTGCGCCGCACTGGTTACAGAACCATGTCCCGCGCCCGTCCAGGTCATCCATCCTGAAGCGATCCTTTCCCCCGCAACAGGGACAGGGGCCGTGACGATGGGCAGGCGGCACAACGATACCCAGTTGCTCAAATATCATCGGCCACTGATGGCGGGCACTGGCGGTAATATCCGAAACGTAACGGCTCATGTTGCCCTCCTGTATTTTTTCCTGTCATGGACAGCCGCACGACTCTTTTCAGGCTGGCTGCTATTACTGACCTGCTGTTTGATCCATTCTTCAATGTCGCTTTCCAGCCAGGCGACATGGGTTGAGCCGATACGAATGGCAGCCGGAAATTTCTTCAGGCGCATCTGCTGATAAATCCAGGATTTTTTAAAGCCAGTTTTTTCTTTCACCTGGTGTAAACGTAAAAACCGTTGGCTGTTATTCATCATGTTTCTCCGGATAAGGCTGATGACACGATTTTGTCTTAACGCTTCATTCCGTCTGTTCTCCATATACCCGCTGGATATAGCGGCCACGGCCATCACCATGGCCGAGATCCATGGCGACCATCGCCCTGGCTTCTTTCATGCTGAGTCCCTGCTTCCGGTAGGCTGTCATCGCCTCCTGTGCCCAGGCATAGCGCAGGCTGTGAGGGGCATATGGCCCGGTTAACCCGGCACGGGAGGCGCTTGAGCGCCAGTAATTCATGGCGCTGCGCAGGTCTGGTTTATCTATAAGACGTCCGTGGCGCTGCTCTGCCAGCGGTATGGCCCGGCTCAGGATCTCCCGTAAGCGTTCTGGCTCCAGCGCCAGTGTCTTCCGGGGGCGTGTGCCTTTGGTGCCAAACACCACCTGTAGCCGTTCGTCACCACGATCAAGCGCAGCAGCCCAACTTTTCAGTGACTGACAGCACTGTACCGCTTCCTGTGAGCGCAGCCCCATCGCGCGGGCCAGCTCCAGAGTAACCGCCAGACCTTCATCCCTGCCGCGAAAATCAGCCAGTGCAGCCTGCCAGCGATCCGGCGTCAGCGCCCGGTGAGTTCCGGCCCGGCTGGCGTTACCCAGGCCAAGCGCTTTGTTGCTGATACGTTCTGAATGCGCGAATTTTTCACGCCCGGCCTGCGCAAGGATGGTGCGCAGCGCCGCCATTTCGTTCTGAAGCGTGCGCGGCGTAATACCTGAATCCAGCCGCGCCTGGATATAACTCTCGATATGCGATGATTTAAGATGCTGGAGATCCTTAATCTGGATATTCAGCCTGTGCAGATGCTGGCTAAAACGTCCGGCAATGCGGATGCGGTCATGGATGGTTTTAAAACTGCCGCCAGCCAGCAGGGCGAGTTTTTCCATGCGTTGCGTAAGTCTCGGCATAGCATTTCTCCACTCAGTCCTCCGGCACGCGGTCTGGTCACAGCGTGCTGTGTCGAAAGATACCGGTGCGCCGGAAGATGCGCGGATGAGGTATGACGGGGTACGGTGATGCACGAATGCAGCCGCCTGCCAGAGCAGGTAAATCCCCACAGGCACGATCGCCTGTCCTCCGGTATCGGTTCGGTAAAGCGGTTTTCTCCTATGTTTTTGGGTTGAAATTCTGACAGCCGTTTTAGGTGTCAGTCGGATTGTTGCAGTGATTTTGCAGACAGGTACTGGGCTGGAGCGGTGTTGCGCACTGGCGTCACTTTCACCCGCTTACGCGTATTAAAGTGACGCCGCGTTTTACCTCTCCGGCAGGAATCCGGACGCAAAGCCTTCGGCAATGCCGTCCTTATTTCCTGCCTGCCCTCTGCCTGGTCGTTGTGCCTGCAACAGCTCAACGATAAAAGGATGTGGTCGCCTGTATCAAAGACAGACAGTCAGTTTCAGACCACGCTACTTCCGTATTGACCTGCGGGATTGATCGCCATCAGCGCTTCTTTCAGATCACCGCTCATCCTGGAACGGGAAGCTTTCGGGCGCAGCATCGCTGCTATGTGTTGCGAACAGGCTAGATCAGGAGAAAAGAAAAAGATGCAGGAAACTGTATTTGGGATTTGAAGAATTTATTTATTAATAAAATCAGTGAATAACAGAGGTGTGATTATGGCACCATTTCCATAATCGGCAGGAATGTTTGTTGATGCCTGGATATCACCAAAACAAGAAATCGACGGCCGGAGAAGAATGAAAAAACCTTCGGATCAAGCAACCATCAAGCAAATTGCAGAACGGGAAAGATTCTATCTTTTTGTTTTCAATGATGAAAATATAAATCACGCTTACAATCAGGAGCCAGAATCAAGCAACCATCAAGCAAATCCCCAACTACGCCCAGAATGGGATGTAACGCATTGCCTTGGTTCCTACTGATGAATCGTATTGTTTGATACGACCTTCTTTCATTGCTTCCTTGATGATACGACTAATCATTGCGCTGTTTTTTTCATCAACACCAAATCTTTCCCGTAGCGTAGTGTTGTTCATCGGAACCTTTTCAAGATACTTCAATACACAATGAAGGTAAGTCGCTCTGACTTTTTCCTCATTATCCATATCCTTAAAATCGCGATGAGCGAACAAAGTGACTTTCGTATGCTCCTGATAAACTTCAAACTGAGGGGCTGGAAGCTGATAAATCTCAGTTTCAATAACAACTTTATCGATACCGCTTCCCCGTTCTTCACAGATCCCCATCCTGCGCATGAGAGAGGCTATTCTTTCATTACGGCTACGCGGGGGAGAATCAAGAAGGCGATCAATCGCCACTAAGGGTATGCCAGGATTCGAAATTTCCATGCGATCGGCGAACAACTCAAGCATTGGCCCCGTCCCACCAATGTTGAAATCCTGGTGAATCAGCGAGTTGGCAACAACTTCTCGTATAGACAGCTCCGGATACATTCTTACTTCGCTGCGAAAAGCCTTCCCAATCACCTCATTTGATGGCAAAAGGTTATTAATATAATCAATCAAGCCTTCAAAACCGACGGCATAACCTTTATGGTCTTGTAATTCCTTTACCGTTTTGAAACGATTATTTGCATCGTACTGGATTAAACGAATAGCTTTGCGGGACAAATTTTTAAAGGCATCTAATTCTCGTGCAAAAAGTATTGCACCAAGATTGGTAATATCCCAGGACCCCGCATCATTTCTCTCAACAACAAAATCCTTTGCAAGGTAATCCATTATAGAATCTTTGTTTTCTGGCAACGGTTGAGATAAGAGCGAGAAGAACGATGGGTAGTCGATTAACTGCAACACCTCATCAATAGAGCATTTGTCCCGTGCTACGCGGTATTCCCAGGGTTTCCGATCAAAGACACGCCAGAGGGCTCGCTCTTTTTCTGGATGTTTACCCAGCGGTTTTTTATAAGAGCCAATACGAATAAATTCTGTTCCTGAAAAACGCACAGGGGTATGGCAATTAGCATTTATCTCCAGAATGACAACAGCGTCATTCTCAGGTGACGAGAATTCATGAAATGTAAAATCAATCTTTGGCTCCAGCCCCTGCAACAGCCAGCTTTCCAGCTCCTGCTGTTTATGCTTAGCCAGAGAGGGTTTGAAATCCGTACCGATTATATAATGAGTCTCATCATCAACACCCCACACCATATAGGCTGTTGGCTTTCCAAGCAAAGCAGCCGAATTTGCCAGTGCCGAGATATACTCTCCGAGTTCTTCTGGTTTTATTGCATTATGCTTAAATTCTGCCCACTCAGTTTCTTTCGGCAATGAAACCAGCTCTTTCAGCAAAGAACGCAAACCGACTTCCTCTTTAGAAACAGACATTTAAGCACCGAACAATAGTTATACCAGGTTACAAGGATATGGCTTTAGACTGCCCATGGCAATGTTCCACATCACATCGCCTGATTCTGAGGACAGCCAGTGAAAAGTAATCTCAACGAACGCCCAGGTCCCCCTGCTGGCATAGCCTGACATTCAAGGATGCTGCTGATATTGCGGCTAAAGGTAGCATGTATAGGAATGTGTATATAAACCCAGAACAATTAAAACAAAATCATTTATTATCATAATATTAGGTCATTAACGGTACTCCTGTGATCTCCGCCAAAATTCTCATATCATCCTCAAAGATTTTATTTCGTTTCAATTGTCATAACCTTCAGAATTAAGGAAAAGACATGAGTTGGGCACTAGCTATCGCTACTATTTTTGCTACGCTTTTAAGTCCTTTGCTCGCAGTCAGAGTACAAAAACTTATCGAAAAACATTCAGAAAAGAGAAACATAAAAGTTAATATATTTACCGAACTAATGGCAACAAGATCGACCGCAGCTCGCCTTTCTAATGAGCACGTTAGAGCACTGAATATGATCGACTTAGCATTCTATGGTGATATAAAAGGAAGTATAAGCAAAAGGACAAAATCCGAAAAAAAAGTCCTTGATGCCTGGAAAGAATATTTCACTCATTTATGCACACACTGTCCAGAAAGTGAGAGTGGTAACACGATGTGGAATCAGACTAGCGATAGATTATTTGTGAATTTACTTTCTGCTATGGCTGAAGATATAGGCTACGATTTTGATCGAGTTCATTTGCAGAATGCTATTTATATACCAGTTGCTCACGGACAAATGAATTTAGAAAATCAAAAAATTCGCAAAGGCCTAGCTTCAATTTTCTCTGGTGAAACAGCATTAAAAATGGATGTAGTTTCTTTTCCCGAATCTTCTGACACTCAAAATTCTCAATAGAACTAACCTACATTTCTGGCTCAATACCTAATTTACGTAATTCCTTTCTCCCCAAGGTTTTGAGCCAATTCCCCAAACTCATCCCCTCAGCTTTTGCAGCAGCCTCGAACTGCGCCTTTAACTCAGGCGTGATACGAATCTGAAAAGTTGGTGCTTTTCCAGATTTAGACTGATTTGGATCACGTTTAGCCGTTGACATGTACGTACCTACAAGCGCAAGATATCACCAATCAGGTACGTACCTTTTTCTCTGCCGACCTGACTTATAAACGCCCTCGCCCGGTATTCGCAGTACCCGACGAGAGCTAACCTCACCAACTATCAAGGA
>PPYF01099698.1_pt1 | contig 15486 bp, 15 predicted proteins | sample 1559871 | NCBI WGS metagenome assembly PPYF01 (sample SAMN08240021, study PRJNA423297) | Human gut metagenome, whole genome shotgun sequencing project. | reverse complement strand
AGGGGCCTGACGGCGTCAGGGAGGTGCCCATCAGCCAGTGGTACACCGGGCCGGGAAGGACTGTGAGGAATCACGATGAGGTGCTGACGGCTATCAGGATTAAGAAAGAGAATTACCAGGGATACGGCGGTCATTATATCAAATATGGCAAGAGGAATGCCATGGAGATTGCCACCCTGGGATGCGCTGTGAGCGTGAAGCTGACAGAGGATAAGAGACATATCCAGGACCTTCGTCTGGGATACGGCGTGGCTGCGCCTACTCCTATTCGCTGTCATAAGACAGAAGAGGCTGTAAAGGGAATGGAAACAGGGGAGGCCCTGGCCCAGGCTGTGGGAAAAGGCGCTCTGGAGGAAGTAAATCCGCGTTCCAGCTGGAGGGCTTCCAGGGAGTTCCGGCTGCAGCTGGTGGAGGAGCTGGGCAGGCGTGCCGTAAAGCAGGCCGTAATCAATGCAGGAGGTGAGTGGGATGCTTAATATAGTGCATATGACTGTTAATGGAAAAGAAGTGGAGTTGGCAGTGGACCCAAGAGAATCCCTTCTGGAGACATTGCGGAACCGTCTGGGACTGACCAGTGTGAAAAAGGGCTGTGAAGTAGGGGAGTGCGGCGCCTGCACGGTGCTGGTGGATGGAGAGGCCATAGACAGCTGCATTTACCTGACCATGTGGGCAGAAGGCCGCAGTATCATGACAGTGGAAGGACTGAAGGGGCCAAACGGCGAACTGAGCCCTATTCAGAAGGCATTTATCGAGGAAGCGGCTGTGCAGTGCGGTTTCTGTACGCCGGGACTGATTATGACAGCGGTGGAGATCGTAGGTACGGGAAAGAGGTATAACCGCGACGAGCTGCGCAAACTGATATCCGGCCACCTGTGCAGGTGCACGGGGTATGAAAACATCCTAAACGCCATGGAGCGTATTATGGAGGAAACGTATAAGGTGGTGGGAAAATAGAAGAGGTATGCAGACCATAGTGAAAAAGAAGGGCGCCGCGGATTGGAAGCGGAGCCTTTCTTTTTTTACCACGGTGGTTACAAACAGTGTGGAAGCAGATTAAAATTACAAATAAAATAAACCAGTTGAAAAAATACATATTTTAGGTAAAATATGGAGGGGGCATTATTTGTATTTTGATGGTTATACAACTGGTCTTACAATGACATTTATGTTAACATATAAATAGGCCCTGACGGTTGAGGAGGAGACAAAGAGGAGCAGATTCTCTTTGAATACGGGATGATAGGTGAGCATGAATCATGTTTGATATAACATCGGATAAGGTATATGTAAAAACCTTTGGCGGTTTTGATTTGTATTATCAAGGTGAGCTGATATACTTTTCCAGCAGCAAAGCCAAAGAACTTCTCGCAATACTTGTGGACTGGAGCGGAAAGGAAGTAACATTATCTCACCTGGCTGAAATTTTGAATGAAGGAGAACGGGACGAAACCGCAGCCAAACAGGCTGTCCATTTAGCGTGGTATAGACTGAAGCAGACATTGAAGAAATATGGGATTGAGAAAATCGTTATAAAGGGCAGAGGAACCTATGCCATTAATAAAGAAGCGGTTGTCTGCGACAGCTATGATATGGTCCGCCAGGTCAAGGGGGCTTCTAACTTTTTTGTCGGGGAGTATATGCCGGAGTATAGTTGGGCGGAGGTTACTTTGTCGAATTTGATAAGGGATTATTTTGATGGGGGGGAGTCGTAGGATTATATAGTACATATGTAATGGAGCTTAGAGAACAGAATGGCCTGATTTTAACCGAGTAAATTTTAACCGTGGGGAGCGCTCTTATATGAGCGTTCCTTTTTTGTAAAAAGAATACCAAAACCCCCCGGATTGGCAAGCGATAGGAAGAGTGATATGATAGGTCAACGCAGATGGTTGAGGCTGGCTGCGAAAATTAAAGGGGGAAGAAAGAAAAATGGAAAGAATAGTGATGTTGAAAAACATTGAGGAATATTCCAAATCCCTAAGTAATAAAATGATATCTATATCATGACTTGTCTAGGGATAAATCACATAATCAGATTCATGTGGTTTTTAACCTTCTATACTATAAATCCAATAAAATCTAGCCTTATTACATAAATTACAAAACAATTGAAAGGTAAACAGTGAGATTAAAATCATTGCTGTTTTTACGTAAGCCCCATTGTATATTAATAAAGCTACTGGATTGTTTTTTACGATTTACGCCCATCCAGAGTTGACAGATAGTAATAAAAATTTTCAGAATACTACAAAAATTACTATAATGTGTCATTTGAAACGGTTTTGTAACGATATTGAAAGCAACTGAGTGGTATATCCTTACAAAGAATGGTGGCATGCGGTCTGAAATAACGGGAGAAATAACGCTAATGGCAGATACGGAAAATGTAAATATATTTATAAAGACATTCGACGGATTCGATGTCTATGTCAATGGTAAAATGTTGTATTTTCCCAGTAGCAAGGCAAAAGAAATGCTCGCTATCATGGTTGAAAAGCGTGGAAGCAGTGTATCCTTATCCCAGATGACGTATCTACTGTATGAAAATATAGAAGAACGTATCGCAAAAAATAATTTAAGGGTTGTATACTATCGTCTTCGCATGAACTTAATGGAACATGGGATTGAACAGATACTGATTAAAAAGAGAGGAAGCTATGCCGTTGATACGGAACTGTTTGTCTGCGATTTCTACGAATTTATCAAGGGGAATCCGGATTACATAACTCTTTTTTCAGGGAGTTATATGCCTGAATATGCGTGGGCAGAGGATATGCTTCCTTACCTTCGAAACCTGTATCGAAAATATAACGGGGGACTCAAATGACAGGAATTATTGACATTCATGCCCATATTCTTCCGGGAATTGACGACGGCTCCAGGGATTGGGATGAAAGCAGGAAAATGCTGGAGGAGTCCTACCGCCAGGGAATCAGATACATTATTGCAACACCGCATTATTCAAGACGCGGCCTGAATCCTGACATATACGATTTGTCAGAAAAGCTGAGAGAAGAAGCACGGAGGATTGCACCTGATTTTCGGACTGGGCTGGGACAGGAAACATATTATCACGAGGGATTGGTTGAGAATCTTAGGGATGGGAAAGCCCTTACCCTGGATGGGAGCCAGTATGTACTGGTGGAATTTGACCCCCAGGTACCTTATATGAAGATGTATCAGGCTGTCAGGAAGCTGACGATGGCCAGATATATTCCAATCATTGCGCATGTGGAACGTTATGCATGTCTAAGAGAAGATACCAATATGTCTGAATTAGTCCAGTGTGACTGCAGACTGCAGATGAATTTCAGCAGCCTGAAGGGAAACAGCATGTTGGATAGAGAGGTTCGGTGGTGCCGAAAACAGATTATGCAGGGCAGGATTTATTGTCTGGGAACTGACATGCATCGGATGGATTACAGAAAGCCGGAAATTGAAGGGAGTTTCCAATGGTTGGTTAAGCATTTGGACGGACTCAAATTACATGGGCTGTTGCGGGGAAATGCAAAAAAGGTAATACAGAAAAAATAATACAAAAAAGATAATACAAAAAAGTAAAACAGGAGAACAGAAAGACGCATGGAAAAGACTTATGATGACGACGAGATTGAAATCGACCTTTTGGAACTGCTGGGGGAGTTTCGGCGGAAGATATGGATTATATTGGGTACCATTATACTGTTTGGCGGTGTAGCAGGTGCATTCAGTGCATTTGTGCTAACCCCTCAGTATAAATCCACCGCAATGGTTTATATTCTTTCAAAAGAAACCACATTGACATCACTGGCTGATTTGCAGATAGGAAGCCAGCTGACTAAGGACTATAAAATCATTGTGACAAGCAGAAGGGTCCTCAATCAGGTAATTGAAGATATGGAACTAAATCTTACATACAAAGAGTTAGTGGAAAAGGTTACCATTGATAATCCCCAGGATACGCGAATCCTCTCCATCTCTGTGGAGGATCCGGATCCCAACATGGCAAAATTGATTGCAGACAAGATTGCAGTCACATCTTCAGACTATATTGGTGACATCATGGAAATGGTACCGCCCAAATTAATTGAGGAGGGTGAGGTTCCAAACCTTAAATCTAGTCCGAGCAATACAAAGAATGCATTAATAGGTGGTTTTCTGGGGGCCGTGCTGGTATGCGGTTTTATCACAGTGAATGTAATCCTGAACGATACAATCCGTACTGAGGAAGATGTTACAAAGTATCTTGGATTATCCGTACTTGCATCCGTGCCGGAACGTGAGGGAGAGAAGCCGGAAGATAAAGAGACTATGATTTCCTCTAAATCAGGGAACAAGCCAGTGGTAGGAAAATCCAGAAAGAAGAAAAGGGGAGGCCGTGCATCATGAGTCAATTTGTTACACTAAACAGGATAATGAAGGATGACGATCATTATAATGAAGCCATCAAGACTTTGAGAACCAATATACAATTCTGTGGAAACGGTATTAAGACAATCATGCTGACCAGTTCCCTTCCTGACGAGGGAAAAAGCGATATAACATTTGCCATGGCATCGTCCCTCGCCCAAATCGGTAAGAAGGTAGTGATGGTAGATGCTGATATCCGTAAATCTGTCCTGGTTTCCCGTTACCATCTGGAGCGGGAGGTGTCCGGATTGTCACAATATTTAAGCGGACAAAGGTCGCTGGAGAATGTCCTCTATGATACAAATATAGAAAATCTCAGCATTATATTTGCAGGACCGTATTCACCGAATCCGGCAGATCTTTTGGAGGAGAGCCTGTTTGGAGACATGATTTCCAAATTGAAGGAAAAGTATGATTATATCATTGTCGATACGCCTCCCATGGGCAATTTGATAGACGGAGCGATTGTGGCCCGTCAATGCGATGGAGCAGTGATGGTGATTGAAAGCGGCTCCATAAGCTACCGGCTGGAACAGCGGGTTAAGGGACAGCTGGAAAAAAGCGGATGCCGCATTTTGGGGGTTGTCCTCAATAAGGTGAATATGGAGAGAAATGGATACTACAGTAAGTACTATGGAAAATACGGGAAATATTCCAAATATGGTCATTATGGAAAATATGACAGATACGGGAAGGCAGAGGCATGAGCTGGCTCCGAAACCATAAGAATTTGGTATGCCGGCTGGCTGTGGGTGCTGCGGCCCTTTCACTTACCTGTTTTATATGGACAGGTGTGAAACTGTATCGGGACAGGAAGGTCCTGGAGGCAGAGATTGCATCCAGAAATCATGGGAACCAGACGGAAGTACAGGAAGACAGCATGTGCAGTTTTAGCGGCGATGTTGTGGAATATAAGGGAAAACAGTACAGACGCAACAGCTATGTCAAGGCTATTTTGTGTATGGGGATAGACCGGTCGGGAAATATGACGGAGAAGACCACCACTGGTTTCGGAGGACAGGCGGACGGTTTATTTTTGATAGCCCAGGATACAGTAAGGAACACCATAAAGATATTGATGATACCCCGGGATACCATGACCGACATCATGCTCACTGATTTAAGCGGAAATGAGTTGGGAAAAGACATGCAGCATCTGAACCTGGCTTATGCGTATGGGGATGGACGGGAGAGAAGCTGTGAATATATGGTGGAAGCAGTATCTGAGCTTTTTGGAGGATTGAAAATAGAGTGGTACATGGCAGCTGATACAAATGCCATCCCTGTGTTGAATGATGAAGTCGGCGGGGTTACCGTAACCATTGGAACAGAAGGAATGGAATCCAGGGACCCGGCGCTGGTGAAAGGGGAAACCGTAACTCTGCAAGGAAAACAGGCGGAGATATTCGTTCGATACCGTGATATTCGTGTTGATCACTCGGCATTGTACCGGATGGACCAGCAGCAGCAATACATAAAAGGTTTTTTTGAGGCAGTCCAGAAGCATTCGGTTAAAGACAGCGGGCTTGTGGTCAGATTGTTTGACCGGGTTCAGGAATACATGGTTACTAATATGGCCAAGGACCAATATCTTAAAGTAGCCATGGACGCGGTGGGCAGTGGAAAACTGAGTGATGAAGATTTTTACACAGTGCCTGGTGAAGGCGTGGTGACCCCCAGATATGATGAATTTTATGCTGACAAAGAAGCATTGACGCCTATACTGCTGGAGCTGTTTTATCGGGAGATTGAATAGGCTGGCAGTACAGAGAAACGCAATACCGGCTGGGACAGTAAAATACCGCAATATCCAGCATGGTATCATGCTGTTTATTGAATATAACTACTCTTAGGAGAGAAAGGAGAGGTGAAGGATATGAAAAAGAAATGCATAGCAGCTTTAGTGCTGGCAGCAGCTTTGGCATCACAGCCTGCATGGGCTTTTGCAGCAGGCAGTGCATCCAGCAGCGGCAGTGATGGCAGCGGTTCTATTAGCTCATCCAGCAGCAGTAGCAATAAAGGCACTACAAGCTCTAAGTCCAACACCACAGTATCTGTATCAGCTACTGGTGTCAAGACTACAGGCGCCACAACCAGTTCAAGCCCAACAGGCAGCACGATTGGCGTTGCAGTAGACACAGTAACGACTACAGGACAGCAGGTAACAACCAATTCCAAGGGAGAGGCTGTTATCGGCGACACCACTGTTTCATTTGCAGACAGCGCAGCAGTAACAGCAGGACTTCCTTCTGATGTGGTATCAGCTATCAACGATATCAATGCGGGAAGACCACTGAACCAGGTTGTACAGGGGGTTGATCTGACAGGCTATAATGCTTTGACAGGAACACACGCAATCATTACCAAGGAAGCGGCTACCGGCGCTGTTAAGACTGGTGCAGTAGAGGTATCCCTGTATGTGCCTAACCTGGTTTCCAATGTAAACAACGTGCAGGTATTGTTCTATGACAATGCTACTGGCCAGTGGCAGCTGATTCCGGCTGTTAAGGTGGATCCGGTAACAAAAACAGTAGCTGTCAATGTTCCTGGGTCTGGTACATTATCCGTAGTGTATAAGAACTAGAGCATTGAGAAGATGCTGGCCGGGGGGGCAGAAAATGGCTGAAGCCGGGCCCCCCGGTTTTACAGAAGTACTTAGGAGAAAAGAGTGGTGGAAGAAAGATGTATCGAAAAACAGATAAAGGCTGGCTGAAGCATTGTGACTTTACCTTAATAGATGCAGTATGCCTTCAGGTCGCATATATTGCTGCATATTTTATACGCCAGGGGATCCGTTGGCCTTATGCCAGCCGGTTGTACCGAAATATGGCATTTGTATTTCTGTTCATACAAGTATTCGTAACTTTTTTTGGCGAGAGCTTTAAAAATGTGTTAAAGAGGGGAAAATTTAAAGAGTTTACGGAAACATTGAAGCACGTATGCCTGGTTATACTGATTGCGGCTTTTTATCTGTTTGCGACTCAAAAGGGGGAAGAGTATTCCAGAATAACCTTAGTAACAACAGGTATTTTATATGTTGTTATTAGTTACATAGCCAGGATTTATTGGAAGAAGTATTTATTAACAAGAGGTTTGGAAGGAAAAGGAAAGCGTTCTTTACTTATTCTTACATCCAAGGGAATGGTGGAAGAAGTGGTACAGAATATTCTAAATAAAAATTATGAATGTTTTCATATCATAGGTGTATCTTTGTTGGACGCGGATTGGGCTGGGAGAACTATAAATGGAGTAACCATAGTGACAGACAAAAATGGGATTGCAGAGTATGTGTGCCACGAATGGGTGGATGAAGTGTTTATAAATCTGCCAAAGGACATGCCTTTGCCCCAGGAGCTTATGGATGATTTCATTGACATGGGTGTCACCGTACATCTGAAGCTGATTGAGATGGGAAGGTTAAAGGGACAGATACAGCATGTGGAGCGTTTGGGAAATTATACGGTTCTTACCAGCTGCATTAATATGGCGTCGTGGAGACAGGCATTTGTTAAGAGGACCATGGATATTGCAGGTGGGATGTTAGGTTGTATATTGGCAGGAATATTGTTCTTGTTCGTGGCACCTTGTATCTATATTCAGTCACCGGGACCGATTTTCTTTTCGCAGGTGCGTATTGGAAAGAATGGCAAGAGATTTAAATTATATAAGTTCCGCAGTATGTATATGGATGCGGAAGAACGTAAAAAGGAATTAATGAATCAGAACCGTGTAAAAGATGGGATGATGTTTAAGATAGAGAATGACCCCAGAATTATAGGCGGAAAAAAGGGAATTGGAAATTTCATCAGGAATTATTCCATTGACGAGTTCCCTCAGTTCTGGAATGTGCTTAAAGGAGATATGAGCCTGGTGGGCACCAGGCCGCCTACTGTGGATGAGTGGGAGAAATATGATTTACGCCATAGGGTCAGGCTGAGCGTAAAACCAGGAATTACAGGTATGTGGCAGGTTAGCGGGAGAAGTGAGATTACGGATTTTGAAGAGGTCGTGAAGCTGGATAAAAAATACATAACTGAGTGGAGGATGGGATTGGATATTAAGATTCTGTTTCAGACTGTGCAGGTTGTGTTGGGGAGAGACGGGGCGATGTAGAGCAGTGTAGGGATGGTGAGGGGATTGGCTTTTGGGGAATTGCCTTTTTAAAGTTTGGTGCAAATAATAACAATTATTTGAGGAAGAACAGGGGATGGGAATGAAATGTCTGCTTGGCAATCTGTCATCTGCTTGCCTATTCATGACAGTAACAAGAAGATACCATGCAGGACTTGATGAGGTAAACAGAGCAAGACTTCGCTTTGGGGGCGGTTTTAAACAAAGATGCATAGGTATTACGGTGTAACGATAAATGGTGCTTTAAGTGCGTTTGAAAAATGCCATGAATGATGCTTCACTTAAGAGGGGATACAACGTCGCAGGTATAGGAATAGGATGGACTTATTAATCGTGGCTCTGACTAATGGCTATGCGAATTTTTCAGTTTAGTTCTGATGGGATATCGTGACAGGAATTATCATTGGCGTTGTCAGTCAAATTCTATTGTGCAAACGAAATTTATTGCAGACGATTGGCGATGTTGATACTTACATTTTTACACGAAACTTCGGGTGAACATTGAAATTCGAGTTAAGGCTGATAAATGATTTTGACATTGCAAAAAGCTATTTAGCAAACGAAATTTAGTGTCGTGGCTTGCGGAAGCTGATACTTACATTTTTACGCGATATTTAGCATGAACCATAGGGTTTTCAGTTGACGCTGATAAATGGGTTGAAGCTATTTTGCAAACGAAAATTCAGGTCGTAGGTTGCGGAGGCTGATAATTACATTTTTAAACAGAACTTCGGATGAACATTGAATTTGGGGGTTGTGCTGATGGGATATGCAAAGAGAAATGGGTTCAAATGAAATTATCAGTTTAATGGATAAACACTATGACGGGTTTACTGGAAAGCGTTCAGTGAAGTATGAGAACCACATTTAATATAGAAGATTCTGCGCTGTGAACACCATCGTGGATGATAAGCACAGCGATTAGAAATATTTAAGTAATCACATCCCGATTTGCAGGGGGAAAAGAGGAACAAACGATGGATAAAAAATACACAATTGCGGTTGCAGGAACAGGATATGTGGGCCTTAGTATTGCTACGCTGCTGTCCCAGCATCATAAAGTTTTTGCCGTGGATATCATCCCTGAGAAAGTGGAAATGATAAACAACCGTAAGTCCCCGATTCAGGATGAGTATATAGAAAAATATCTTGTAGAGAAGGATTTAGATTTGACCGCAACGCTTGACGCAAAGGTGGCGTATAGTGCTGCGGATTTTGTTGTAATCGCGGCCCCCACAAATTATGATTCGGCCACACAACACTTTGATACTTCTGCGGTGGAAATTGTGATCAAGCTGGTCATGGAATATAATCCGGAAGCAATTATGGTTATCAAGTCCACGATCCCGGTTGGCTATACCAAGAGTGTTCGTGAGAAAACTGGCAGCAAGAACATTATCTTCAGCCCTGAGTTTTTACGAGAGTCAAAGGCGCTTTATGATAATTTGTATCCCAGCAGGATCATTGTGGGTACAGATATGGAGGATGAGCGGCTGGTAGAAGCAGCCCATATATTTGCTGGACTTCTCCAGGAAGGCGCAATCAAAGGGAACATCGATACACTGTACATGGGATTCACTGAGGCAGAGGCTGTTAAACTCTTTGCCAATACATATCTGGCACTCCGTGTGTCTTACTTCAATGAACTGGATACCTATGCCGAGATGAAAGGGCTGAATACCCAGCAGATCATCGACGGTGTTTGTCTCGACCCGCGCATTGGCAGCCACTACAACAATCCGAGCTTTGGCTATGGCGGTTACTGCCTGCCGAAAGACACAAAGCAATTATTAGCTAATTATGCCGATGTGCCTGAGAATCTGATTGAAGCAATTGTAGAGAGTAACAGGACGAGAAAGGACTTTATTGCAGACCGTGTGCTAAAGATGGCTGGGTATTACGGTTATGAGGAAGATAACCAGTACAGCAAGAGCAAGGAAAAACCGGCTGTTGTTGGCGTTTATCGTCTGACCATGAAGAGCAACAGCGATAATTTCCGTCAGAGTAGCATCCAGGGCGTTATGAAGCGGATTAAGGCTAAGGGTGCAACCGTGGTCATTTATGAGCCGACACTGGAAGATGGGGAGACCTTCTTTGGAAGTGTTGTAGTTAATGATCTGGAGAAGTTCAAGAGCATGAGCGATGCGATTATTGCTAACAGATACGATAGCTGCCTGGATGATGTGAAGGAAAAAGTGTACACGAGAGATATTTTTCGGCGCGACTGAAACACGAAATAGATGGATTTACAGGAGAAGAGTTATGAAAGGTATTATTCTGGCTGGTGGCTCTGGCACTCGCTTGTATCCACTTACAAAAGTAACTTCAAAGCAGTTACTTCCTATTTATGATAAACCAATGATTTACTACCCGATGTCTGTTTTGATGAATGCAGGTATTCGGGATATTCTCATTATCTCCACACCACAGGATACGCCTCGTTTTCAGGACTTGCTGGATGATGGTCATCAGTTTGGTGTAAACCTCACCTATGCTGTTCAACCTTCTCCGGACGGACTGGCGCAGGCGTTTATTATTGGTGCCGACTTTATTGGTAATGACACTGTAGCGATGGTGCTTGGAGACAACATCTTTGCTGGTCACGGCTTGAAGAAACATCTGAAAGCTGCCGTGGAGAATGCGGAATCCGGAAAAGGGGCAACGGTATTTGGCTATTATGTAGACGATCCGGAACGGTTTGGTATTGTTGAGTTTGATAAAAACGGTAAGGCTGTTTATATTGAAGAAAAACCTGCAAAGCCGAAGAGCAATTATTGTGTAACAGGATTGTATTTCTATGACAACCGTGTGGTGGAGTATGCGAAGAACCTGAAACCGTCTGCCCGTGGCGAACTAGAGATTACGGATTTAAACCGCATCTATCTGGAAGATGGAACATTAAATGTAGAATTGCTCGGACAGGGCTTTACCTGGTTGGATACTGGTACTCATGAGAGCCTTGTGGATGCAACGAATTTTGTGAAAACCGTCGAGCAGCATCAGCATCGGAAGATTGCGTGTCTGGAAGAAATTGCGTATCTGAATGGTTGGATCAGCCGGGAAGATGTGCTGGCAGTCTTTGAAGTCCTGAAGAAGAACCAGTATGGTCAGTATCTGAAAGATGTTCTGGATGGAAAGTATTTGGATGTGCTGAATTGATTATGTGTTAATAAAAGTATTGCGCGCTGAAACAGAGGATGAAAGTATATGAAGAAATATTTGATTACCGGTTGTGCCGGGTTTATTGGCTCTAATTTTGTTTATTACATGTTGAAGAAATACAGTGACATCCTGCTGGTCAATCTGGATAAGCTGACTTACGCAGGAAATCTGGAAAACCTCAAGGGTATGGAGGGCGATCCCCGCCACATTTTTGTACAGGGCGATATCTGCGATAAGGAGCTGGTGGCATCTCTGTTTGAGAAATACGACTTTGACTATGTCATCAACTTCGCGGCGGAGTCTCACGTTGACCACTCCATTGCTAATCCTGAAATCTTCGTCCAGACCAATGTGATGGGTACAGTCAACCTGCTACAGAGAGCAAAAGAGGCTTGGTATTACGCAGCCACCAAAACTTGGAAAGAGGGCAAGAAGTATTTGCAGGTTTCCACCGATGAGGTCTATGGTGCTCTGGGTGCAGAGGGATACTTCATGGAAACCACACCTATCAATCCGCACAGCCCGTATTCTTCTTCCAAGGCCAGTGCCGACCACTTTGTTCAGGCATTCCATGACACCTATGGTATGCCTGTCAACATCACTCGCTGCTCTAACAATTATGGCCCTTATCAGTTCCCGGAGAAGCTGATCCCGCTAATGATTAACAATGTGAAGCATCACAAGCAACTTCCAGTGTACGGTGATGGTATGCAGATTCGTGATTGGTTGTATGTCGAAGATCACTGCAAGGCTATCGACATGGTGGCTAACGGTGGCAAAATTGGCGAGGTTTACAACGTGGGCGGCCACAATGAGCGTCCGAATATCTTTATCGTAAAGACCATCATTGAGCAGCTCCATGATCGGTTGAAGGATGATGGTATTTCTGAAAATCTCATCAAGCATGTGGAAGATCGTTTGGGCCATGACCGTCGTTACGGTATCGACCCGACCAAGATTAAGAATGCCCTTGGCTGGTATCCAGAGACACCGTTTGAGAAGGGTATTGTACTGACCATCGACTGGTATCTGGAGCATGAGGACTGGATGAACAATGTGACCAGCGGTAATTATCAGAAGTATTACGAGACAATGTATAAGGCTAAAGCGGAAATCTAATGGGTTGAGGTTGTGGGAAGAATGAATTTTTTTTGTTACAGGCGTGAATGGTCAGCTTGGCCATGACGTTATGAATGAATTACATAAAAGAGGTCATGAGGGTGTAGGCTCTGATCTTGGGGAAACTTATGCCGGAGTTGCGGATGGCTCCGCTGTGACAACGATGTCCTATATCGGTTTGGATATTACCGACCAAAAAGCGGTCAAGAAGGTTATTACAGAAATTAATCCTGATGCGGTTATTCACTGTGCAGCGTGGACGGCTGTGGATATGGCTGAGGACGATGATAAGGTAGAAAGAGTCCGTGTTGTCAATGCTGGGGGCACTCAGAATATTGCGGATGCATGTAAGGATATTGACTGCAAGATGCTCTATCTGTCCACGGATTATGTGTTTGATGGACAGGGAACAGAGCCATGGAAGCCAGACTGCAAGGAATATAAGCCGCTGAATGTTTACGGTCAGACTAAGCTGGAAGGTGAACTGGCTGTTAGCCAGACTCTGGAGAAGTACTTCATTGTTCGTATTGCATGGGTGTTTGGACTAAACGGTAAGAACTTCATCAAGACCATGATCAACGTAGGCAAAACTCACGATGAGGTTCGAGTGGTCAATGACCAGATTGGTACGCCGACTTACACATTCGATCTGGCGCGACTTCTGGTGGATATGTGTGAGACTGAGAAGTATGGGTATTACCACGCTACGAATGAGGGTGGGTATATTTCTTGGTACGACTTCTGTTGTGAGTTCTATAAACAGTACGGATTGAAAACAAAAGTTATTCCGGTGACTACAGAAGAATATGGACTCAGCAAAGCGGCTCGTCCGGTCAATAGCAGGTTGGATAAGAGCAAGCTGGTAGAAGCAGGTTTTACACCGCTTCCTACTTGGCAGGATGCGGTCAGCAGATATTTAAAAGAAGCGCAGCTTTAAGGAGAGAGAAGATGGGACAGATAAAGGTTGAAAAGGATGTTGGTGGCATCAAAGGGCTTTGTGTAATCAATCCTGCTGTTCATGGCGACCCCCGTGGATATTTTATGGAAACCTACAGCCAGAGGGCTATGGAAGAGAACGGGATCAACATCAATTTCGTTCAGGACAATCAATCTATGAGTACTAAAGGTGTACTGCGTGGACTCCACTTCCAGAAGAACTTCCCGCAGACAAAGTTAGTGCGAGTGATTAAGGGATCAGTCTTTGATGTGGCAGTTGATTTAAGAAGTGGAAGTGAAACATACGGAACATGGTATGGTATCGAATTGACGGAGGAAAACAAGAAGCAGTTCCTCATTCCGAGAGGATTCGCACACGGTTTCTTGGTGCTGAGTGAAACCGCAGAATTTTGCTATAAGTGTGATGACTTCTACCATCCGAATGATGAAGGCGGTCTGGCTTGGAACGACCCTGAGATCGGCATTCAGTGGCCGAAAGTAGAGGGCAAGTATAAGGGATCAGCAAGTGCTGAAGGGTATATGCTGGAAGATGGTACTGCGTTGAAGCTGAGCGATAAAGATCAGAAGTTGCTGGGGTTGAAAGATACATTTAAGTTTTAATAAACAAATGTTAAAGAGCAGACAGGAGAGGAAATCATGGCTGAAAAAAAGGTTCTATTTATAGTCGAGGCCATGGGCGGCGGCGTATTCACATATATCGTTGATTTGGCAAATGAACTGTCAGATATCTACGATATGTATATAGCATATGCAGTTCGCAAGCAGACGCCACAAGATTACAAGGATTATTTTGATAAGCGAGTACATCTGATTGAAGTGAAGAACTTTGAACGTTCTATCAATCTGACCAAGGATATAAAGGCGTTCTTCGAAATCAGGAGCATAGCGAAAGGTGTAAAGCCAGATATTATTCATCTTCATAGTAGCAAAGCTGGGGCTTTGGGAAGGGTTGCTTTTAACGGAAAAGATGTACCGCTGTTTTACACACCACATGGTTATAGTTTTCTGATGCAGAATCACAGCACCATTAAACGGCTGATATATAAAGCTGTGGAAACGGTGTGTGGAAAGCGGAACTGTATGACCATAAGCTGCAGCGAAGGTGAGCATCAGGAAAGCCTGAAACTTACCAGGAATGCCGCTTATGTGAACAATGGAATTAATTTGAAAGAGCTTCAGAAATTGATAGATTCCGTTGGAACTGTAGCTGATCATCCGTTCACGGTTTTTACCCTGGGCAGGATATGCTATCAGAAAAATCCTGCATTGTTTAATCAGATTGCACTTACTATGCCAGAGGTCAAATTTCTCTGGATTGGCGATGGAGAGTTAAGGAATGAGCTGACGGCAAAAAATATAGAGATCACGGGATGGTGCAAGAGGGAAGATGCGCTGAAGTATTCACTCAAGGCAGATGTGTTCTTATTGACTTCGTTGTGGGAAGGTCTGCCGATCAGCTTATTGGAGTCTATGTATATGAAGAAGCTATGTGTTGTTAATGATGTGATTGGAAACCGAGATGTAATCCACGATGGAGAGAACGGTTTTGTTTGTGATGATGTTGACGGTTTTGTTAAAGCGATTAAATCTGCTGAACACCATGAGAAATACATAGAGAAGTATATAGAACAAGCCTATGCGGATGTGCTGAAAAAATATAACACAGCAGTGATGGCTGAGCAATATAGCAATATTTATTTGACGAAATTTGATGGGGAGGGGTGGGGG
>PPYF01172125.1_pt1 | contig 15491 bp, 17 predicted proteins | sample 1559871 | NCBI WGS metagenome assembly PPYF01 (sample SAMN08240021, study PRJNA423297) | Human gut metagenome, whole genome shotgun sequencing project. | reverse complement strand
CCAGCGAATCCACCAGCGCGGCGAGAATACTCACCGACCCGGTATACCACCATGCAAAAATTTTAATCAGCAATAGCAGCGAAGCCATCGCCGTCGCAGCAATCGCCGCCCGACTGACCAGCCGTCCATAAGATTGATTCATAAATACTCCCGCTATCAACTGACGGTAGTATAACGGAAGCAAATCATCTGCAATGCATTAAGCAGCAGGCAAATTGAGGATAAAAAAAACCCCCACATCATGTGGGGGAAGACAGGGATGGTGTCACAAAAATGCACCTAACCTGATGATATAAATGGATTTATATCAAACGCTGTCCACATAGCGTCCACATCGACTACTGAAAGCCCCTAAGCACATGGGGCTTTATTTTTCCTCTTTCTGGAGGTATGAATTTTACTCAACCAAATGTTTATTAAGGATTTTCTATGGCAACTCTTAAATCAGTGATGGCAATAGCCACCTTAATAATTTCACTCAACGCAAACGCGAGTGATATTAAAACCCTTCAAAAGCAGCTTAAACCATGGCAACCCCTAGAAATCACGAATAAAAACAACTCGCTTACGGTGGTGCTTCCTGGCAAAGAAATCTCTCCTGACGCCTACAACAACCTGATTATGACGGGTGTATGCACACCAGTCTGGACAAAAGACACGCCTGTTTCATATCTCAAAAAAATCAAAGAAATAAGCATAGTTAATCAATATAAATCCATCGGTTATGTTTTTTCCGAACCATTAAAAACATGCAATGAAATAGGTTCGTTGACGCCTAAACAGGGGCAAGTGTTACTTTCATCCCAAACACGTCTTTACACAGGGAAATAAGCTCCTAAACAAAGTTGAAAGCCCCTCGACTGAGGGGCTTCTGTTTGTAATTACATCCACATAATTTGCTGCCCTGACGGCAACGGGTGCGGCCTTACGGCGTGGACTTCTCCCGGCTTCACGATGTATCTCTGTACCGACTCATAGGTGATGAACGTGGCGCTGCAATTCACGTTCTGGCACTGGTGATAACGCTCTTTTGTCGTGTCAGTGATATAGCGACTTGTACGCGCATGTGCGGCATGCTGGCATAAAGGACAATGAAACATCGCGAGCACCTCTTCCGGTTTTGTTGATGGTGTCATTTTAGTTAATTTATCCTTATAAAACAAACAGATAAAATAAAAACATCACTCATCATCTTCTGTTTCGTACTCCACATCAGAAAGCCTGACCTCAAGCTCCAAGGACGTCGTGAAGCCGCTATTATTCAGAAAATGTGTCACCTTAGTGATTGTCCAGTCCTGCTCGTCTATGACGCGCTTAAAGCCTGACACTTTAACCGGTGTTTCCGTGTAAATATCTGCCCGACCGGTAGCCAGGCTGATGGAGAACTCCGCGACGCCCCGTTGCAGTTTGTCCCACTTAGCCTGAGCGGCGCGCATGGCCTGCGCTTTTGTGGCATATACCGCGGTCAGGGCAAAAACGTTGTCAGCCTCACCGGCCATGTATTCACCTTCGCGCGCTTCCGGTACTTTTGGCGCTTTCTTCTGCGTGACTGGTTTCGCTTTCGGGTGCTCCAGTGCGCGCAGGTGTTTCTCTTTCTTTTTGCGCTTCAGTTTTACCTTCTGCTTTTGTGGCTTCGGGTCTTTGGTGTGTAACCACTTTGCCGTTACGCCGGTATAGGCTCCACGGTCAGCAATCGCAAAATGATGGCGGTCGCCGTCGCTGCGGGTGATGGTAATCTGCGGGATTTTTTTACCGCTGGCCGTCACCCCCTGCCCCGCTTTGAGAAACAGCAGTTTTCCCATTTTTACCGACACCTCGCCGCCGTTGCGTTCAGCAAGGCGGGTCAGGAATTTTGCATCAGACTCCTGCGACTGGTCGACGTGCGGGATTTTAATTCCGGCCAGTGACGGAGCGACACTGGCTTCCAGCCTGTTACGGGAGGCTATCGCCTCAACAATCGCACCGAGCGTGGTGTCATGCCAGGAGCCTTCCCGGCGGGAATTGAGCGTCCCGCGGAAATCTGCACTCCGGGCGCGGATGGTGACCACATCCGGCGCGCCCCGGTGTTCAACCTCATCAACGGTGAATTTCCCTTTGCATACCAGGGCAAAACCTTTCCAGCCGATATACACCGTCAGGACAGCGCCACGAACCGGCAGCCCGACCTGCCCGTCGGCATCGTTCAGTTCAATATCAAGCTGGTCAGCTTCAAAGCCCCGGTTATCCGTCAGAGTCATGCTCATCAGACGGTCGCTGATATTGCCGGTAATATCCCTGCTGTCGAGCATCAGCATGTAATCCGGCGTCAGCGTACTGCCTGCATCAAATGTCAGCGCATCCAGCATTATCCCGCCCCCATCATACCTGTGAATCTGGTCGCCAGACTGCCGGCCTTACCGATGAGCGATTCCGCCTGTTTACCGATATCGCCATAAAGCGCGGCCAGTGATTCATCAACGCGGGTGAGCGACAGCGTAAAATCAATTTTCCGGGGTGTGCCGTCTGCAAAGAAAATACTCCCTGTTTCACTCACCCTGCTGATGACATACATACCGTAAATCATGCCGGTGCCATCCAGCAACGGCCACGTCCGGCCTTCCTCTGCCATCAGTCTGAGCGTGGTCATCGTCAGCTTGCCGCCGGTCAGTTCGGGATAAAGCACACCGGCAAGCGTGATGTTTTCCTCGCCCACACCGAGAAACTGAAAGGCATCCCGTTTACCGATACGGGAATTTGACGGCCAGCGATAATCTGATTCACGCTGCATGGTCTGGTGTGGCAGCGTCTGGCGCATAAAAACAAACATACCTAATTTGGCATTGATGCCGTCAACGATGTCGCGAATCAGCGTTGCGGTGATGGGCTTATCCACCGCCCACATGTGCGCCTCAGCCATCGTGTCGGCCAGCACCTGCGCGGTGCGGGTGTAGTTTTCAAAGAGGAACAGCGGGTCATCCGAGCAGGTACGGTTACCCCAGAAGCGGAAACCGTCACGGCGAATCAGCGTTGTGACACCTGACTCGTTCAACAGGTCAGCATCGGTGCCGGACTCCTGCAAATCCCAGAATACAGAGGCACTGATGCCGGTAACACCGTTTACCCCGACATTGGACAGCGTTTTATGCCAGCCCTGCTCCTGGTCGATTTTAGCGCGCAGCCCCAGCGCACGGGCGGTGGCATACGCGGTGGCGGTGGTGCTGCTGACCGTATCCCATGCGAGGAAATCCGGCCAGATGACCATCAGCTCACGCTGGCTGAAATTCTGGCGGTAGGCTTTCACCTCGGAAATGGTTTTACAGCCCCATGCGCTGATATACCCGAAAGCGCGCAGCTTCTGACAGACTGATGCCAGTGCAACAGCCACCTCTTTGGTATCCAGTCCCGGCACGCCGAGAATACGCGGTTTAACACCGGTTACCGACTCCGCCGCCAGCAGGGCTTTCAGCCCGGTGTACTGACCGTTTTCGTCGGTGGTGCCGATGATATTGGAAACGGTCTGCGCGAGTTTCGTTTCTTCGTCGTCGCCGGTGCCGTCTTCCACGCGCACGACAACGGTGACCGGTTTTGACTGGTCGGCGATGGCCTGCAACGATGCCGCCAGCGTGCCTTTTTTACCGGCCTTTGCAATTGCGCTCTGCACATTGGTAATCAGCACCGGTTTATTGAGGGGGAAGGTTTCCGCATCCGCATCGCTGGCCGTGCAGACCATGCCGACAATGGCAGTGGATACAGTGGAAATGACGCGGGTGCCGTCGTTAATCTCCAGCACCTGCACGCCGTGATGATAGTCACTCATCCGTTTAACTCCGTGGTTAATGGGTGCAACTATTTTCTGTTGTGCAGAGCATGAGACGCTACCCGTTCTGGTCGGGTGAACTGTTCAACCGGGGACGCGCCAGCGCCGCCGAACGCGTGGAAATCGACGTCAGTCATAACGCCCTTGCCGGTGGGCTTCTCTGTGCGGACGGCCAGTGGCGGCAGATTGTCACCATTGAGGATGCCCTGAAAGGCGGCTGCACGCTGTTCGACATTGAGCAGCTCAAACGTGAAAACAGCGCCGATGATTTTAAAAACCTGTTCATGTGTGAATTTGTTGACGACAAGGCGTCGGTGTTTCCGTTCGAGGAGCTGCAACGCTGCATGGTCGACACGCTGGAAGAATGGGAAGACTATGCGCCGTTTGCCGCCAATCCGTTCGGCTCACGTCCGGTATGGATTGGTTACGACCCGTCACACCGTGGCGACAGCGCCGGATGCGTGGTACTGGCACCGCCGGTGGTGGCCGGTGGCAAATTCAGAATACTTGAGCGTCACCAGTGGAAAGGCATGGACTTTGCCACTCAGGCGGAATCCATCCGCAAACTCACCGAAAAATACAACGTCGAATACATCGGTATTGATGCCACCGGCCTCGGTGTCGGCGTGTTCCAGCTCGTGCGCTCGTTCTATCCCGCCGCGCGTGATATCCGCTACACGCCGGAAATGAAAACCGCAATGGTGCTCAAGGCAAAAGACGTTATCCGTCGTGGCTGTCTGGAATATGACGTCAGCGCCACCGACATCACCAGCTCGTTTATGGCTATCCGCAAGACCATGACCAGCAGCGGACGCAGCGCCACCTATGAGGCCAGCCGCAGCGAGGAAGCCAGCCACGCCGACCTCGCCTGGGCGACCATGCACGCCCTGTTAAATGAGCCACTCACCGCCGGTATCAGCACCCCGCTGACATCCACCATTCTGGAGTTTTACTGATGAGCAAGAAAGAAGGGAAAACACCGCAGCCAGCGGCAAAAACAATCACCGCCAGCGCCCCGAAAATGGAAGCATTCACCTTTGGCGAGCCGGTGCCGGTACTCGACCGCCGTGACATTCTGGATTACGTCGAATGCATCAGTAACGGCAGATGGTATGAGCCGCCGGTCAGCTTTACCGGTCTGGCAAAAAGCCTGCGTGCTGCCGTGCATCACAGCTCACCGATTTACGTCAAACGCAATATTCTGGCCTCAACATTTATCCCGCATCCGTGGCTTTCGCAACAGGATTTCAGCCGCTTTGTGCTGGATTTTCTGGTGTTCGGTAATGCGTTTCTGGAAAAGCGCTACAGCACCACCGGTAAGGTCATCAGACTGGAAACCTCACCGGCAAAATATACCCGCCGTGGTGTTGAGGAGGATGTTTACTGGTGGGTGCCGTCCTTCAACGAGCCGACACCTTTCGCGCCCGGCTCCGTGTTTCACCTGCTGGAGCCGGATATTAATCAGGAGCTGTACGGCCTGCCGGAATATCTCAGCGCCCTTAACTCTGCCTGGCTGAATGAGTCGGCCACGCTGTTCCGCCGCAAGTATTACGAAAACGGCGCGCATGCCGGATACATCATGTACGTCACCGATGCCGTGCAGGATCGCAACGATATCGAAATGCTTCGCGAAAACATGGTGAAGTCGAAAGGCCGCAATAACTTTAAAAATCTGTTTCTCTATGCCCCACAGGGGAAAGCCGACGGCATTAAAATTATCCCGCTCAGTGAAGTGGCAACGAAGGACGATTTTTTTAATATCAAAAAAGCCAGCGCCGCTGACCTGCTGGACGCGCACCGCATCCCCTTTCAGTTGATGGGCGGCAAGCCGGAGAACGTCGGGTCGCTGGGTGATATTGAGAAAGTGGCAAAGGTCTTTGTCCGCAATGAGCTTATCCCGCTACAGGACAGGATTCGGGAAATAAACGGCTGGCTCGGTCAGGAGGTCATCCGCTTTAAAAACTACTCACTGGACACTGACAACGGCTGAACATCGCCGCCTGCGGGCGGCTTTTTTACACCCCGTCATCACGCCCTCACACACTCACCACCGCGCAAAACAGCCCGCAGACAAACCAACGCCCCGGCACACAATCTAAACGCCATCACGACGCGCTCAGACGCTGAAAAAATAAAATCAGCACCACCGCCAGCGCGCAGTGCTTTCCCCGCCTCGCCCGCCCGCTTCATGGGGCGCTTTTAATGCAGTTTCATGAATACGTTGGAAGCGCGCCAGACGTCACGGACAATACTTCAAATAAGTAAAGCTAATGCATGCAAAAAAATTCACGTCCATGCATACACCAGAAACTGCCATTTATAAGGATGATGTATGCAGTAGCCATATAAAAAGCTATACTCTTGCCGGTTTATCAGGGGGAGAAAATGCCAAAAGCTGTATCATTGTTCTCGGGTTGTGGTGGTTCCGATGCTGGATTAAGCAAAGCTGGTTTCGACATCGTTATGGCAAACGATATTTTGCCATATGCGAGAGAGGTTTATCTCGCAAACCTACCAGAAACAGATTACCTAATCCAAGATATCCGAGAAGTTGAAAAATTTCCGAGTGCAGACCTTCTTGTTGGATGCTATCCATGCCAAGGATTTAGCCAAGGTGGCGCACGTCTTGCGGACAGGAGTATAAATTTTTTATATAAAGAGTTTGCACGCGCATTAACCAATATTCAACCTAAAGCATTTATTGTCGAAAATGTTTCAGGTATGAGAAATAGTACATTTAAGCATCTACTCGATGATCAAATAAAACGCTTCTCCAATGCTGGTAATATAGGCTATAAAGTTGTTTGGAATATACTCAAAGCTCACCACTACGGTGTACCGCAAGAGCGTAAGAGATTAATAATTGTAGGTATTCGTAACGACTTCGACCTAGAATATAAATTCCCTGAAGCCACACATGGTGAGGAAAAATCATTACCTTATGTAACAATCGGTGAAGCACTAAAGGGATTACCTGAATGGCCAATCGGTGAGTTTTGTGATGACCCATTTCACTGGTACTATTTATCTAGGAATAGACGCCGCAACTGGGACGAAGTTAGTAAAACTATCGTAAGTAATCTTCGTCATATTCCCTTGCATCCCATCAGCCCCGAATTAAAAAAAGTGGGTATGGACAAGTGGGAGTTTATAACAAACTCGCCAGCCAGACGCTTCTCCTATAAAGAAGCGGCGATTCTGCAAGGGTTTAGTAAAGAATATACCAATCATGGTGGTTATCTAACTTTTCCTGACATGGATAGTTTTGGGGCCGCACGGATGTTAAAAGAGAGATATAAGGTCGTAGGTAATGCAGTTCCACCACCTTTGTTTGAAGCGGTTGTGAGAAACATCCCTGATATATGGTAATGGCCCATCACTGGGCCTTTTTTAATTCTTTACAAAAGGTAATTAACGCATCTAACTCATCCTGCATATCACCAAATTCATCCTTAAAACGCTCATATGCAATAGTTAAACGGACTCGATCAAATATAATTCCAGCTTCTGCGCTTGCTTCTCTTATCATTTCATCAACTAACACATAAGGTGTTGAGAAAACTTTAACACACTTAATGTAAGTTAATGGATGAAACCATGGTGTTAACCTTTCAATTTTAATATCCTGAAACTTTGTTGGCCAATCATTACCACAAGCGCATTGCCCTAAAGCAAATAAACGTCCATCTCTACCATCCAAAAAATCAACCCATGTAACAAAATCCACACCACAATCTTTAATTCTCAATGCATCCTCATCTCTTAAGCCATTCTCTACGCGCCAAGACCATTCTCTTGTATTTGGTGAGATCGAAGAGTTCAATTTATAAGCTAGTTCCTTATAACTACTAGGATTTCCATTTGAACGAGGCCAACCAGTATGCATGTGTTTTGCGTGTGAACTAAAAAATTTTGTGAATAATCGCCCAGCCATAACTTCAAAAAATCTAGGCAACTTAACATTATCTCCTTTTGTTAAATTATTAATTACAGAGACACATAAGCAAAACAGATAAACAAGGGAAGGAGACTCCTTTAATGTTAGATGATTTTCTTTATATTCAAATGGATACATATCATCCAAAACCTTTGCTCTCCATTGTATATGCTCGGCAATCTGACCAACTAAAAGCTCCTTTCCCTGATCTTCCATCATCCATTCTTCTTCCAAATGACCATCTAAATTTTCTAACTCATCATAGATAGTTCCAGCAATCTTATCATCCTCAATTCCTGAGTCTATTGTCGCGCTAACATCAAGTAATGCATTAAATTCTGCTTGATCCGCATCTGTTGCGAATCCCTGCATTTTAGAGCGTAAACCATAATTCACAATTAAAAACCCTCACTATCACTTCCAGTAATAGCCTCATTAATTGATACTCTAAAAGATCTAAATTGTTTACTTATTTGCTCAAGATATATATTAAGTTGAATAGCATCCTGCATTGGTAAATCTTCACGCCCTACCCTCGTAAGACATTCGTCCAATTTACTTCTAATTTCTAACATTAAACTAGTCAACCTATCGCCGATTGGCTGAGTTAGGTCATTAATGTCTTCAACATCCTTGCCTTGCTTGAGCAGTATAACTTTTTCTGGAGAAGCAACTATCTCAGCCAAGACACCAAGATTACGAGAGTCTTTAACTTGTGAGTTTTGTCCTTTATTTTTATTACCAAACATAGCTGTCATTAGAAGCTTCGCATTATCCAATTTCTTTTCATCTATTGGATTAGGGTCTGTAGGATTATCTGATAAGCCCACAAAATCCTGAATACTCTTATAACTCAGCAATGTATAAACCCACGAGAATGGATAACTAGTATTGCTCCCTCTCCCTTTCTTCACACTATCATCTTTATTATACTTCCCAGCAGACTCCATTTGTTTAATGAAATTATATCCAGACAAAAGTCTTTTTATAGTGCTATTACGGTCACCAATCATAGTGGAAATATCAGATACGCTCATATCTCCTTCCTTGATGGTTCGAGATATCCATGCAGCCTTAGCATATGAATCCCAATCCTTTGTAGATACGATATGCCTCACACCTAAATATGATATAAGTGATTTTTTATCTACACCATCATCGTCTTCAAAAACTATTGCTGGGACTGGGTCTATTTTAGGGCACCCATGAGAATTGTATTTATCAATATACTGTTGATGCAGATTAACTTGATCTCTTGCTCTGTCATCATTTTTAAGTATAAGACAGGCAGCCAGCCTTCTATTACCTTCCATTACAGTGAATTTCTTATTATTATTTTTCCTCACCACCATTGGCTCAGCAGAAAAATAACCATTCACTGCAATAGAACTTATTACATCAGTAACGCCATAATTTTTAACAATATTATTCAGCACATCAACTTGTGTATCAGATGAAGAAGAGTCTTCACCAAAGCGGGGGTTTTCAACATCAAGCTCCAGATCTTCAATATTAATATATTGAACTGCTTTATGTTTTAATTTATCCTCCACACCTACCGAGTTTTTTTTCATATGTTTACCCCTCCCCTAAATTCTGGAATGCAACAGTGCTCAACCCTACTCTCGTTTCTGCACACCTAACATACAACAGCTAGTTTTTCCATGATAGCTTTTGCTGTCGATGCTAGACAAGCCAAAGCCTACAGCGGTCTTATACTATTCTGTTTTAACTTCATACAATCCTACCGTTTATTAACTGATTGTAAACTCAAGCACCGCAATCAAAAAAATCAACAGAAGGAAATCCAAGCCACTCATCAGCGACCTGATAAGTGAAATGTTTCCCGTCATAATTTACGGTTGCCCCACGCGCCAGCGCCTCAAGCTCCCATCGCTGCGGCCTGATACCGTTCTGAGCAAGGTCAACGCGGATACGGGTAATTTGCATTCGCTCCGACCGGGTCAGTCTGGCCGATGGCGCTATTTCATGCGCTTTTAACGGGCTTCCGTTTCTTTGCTGACGATTTGGCGTTCTCAGGCCGTGTTTTAATGCGCCCCTTAGCGCCCTCACGACCTCCGGGTCATTCCATTCGATAACACCACTATCAACCAGATTAAGCACTGCTGCGGCGTGCTCAGAAGGTGTGGGAGCCGGTAACTCAGTATCACCGCCGATGAGCTTTCCACAGTTATTGACAGGACTCCGAGGCGCGGCGATGCCGCTTTTTAAAGTCAAAGGCTCAACGACCGGAACTTTCGGCACAATGCGCCAGTCCGTCGTTCTGGTGATATGAATATGGCGCGCGCCGAGATGCGGCGCGTAAATGCCGACCACTCTCTCGACCTCTTCCTCGTACTCGTTAACGTCATCCGACGGGCTACGGGCGACCCTGACAGTCTGACAATCGCGCGGGACATTTGCCCCACCCTGCGCGCTGATATACAACGCAAAATCACCACTGTCTGCGGCGGCGCGTGCAGCCTCGACGCGCTCGTCAAACTCATCAGCAATGCTGACGCCGCGCGGCAATTTGCGTAGTTCACGGTAAGCCCCCATTGTCGGCAGACCAACCGTTTTAAATTGCGGGATGCGCCACGTTGACGCCCATGCAGTAACAGCCGCGGCAGTATCTTTCAGAGGTCTGCCGGTATCGTTATCGAGCTGACCATCCAGTGCATAGCCGTCGATGTTTTTTGAGATGTATTTCGCGATATACCCCGCAGCACCGCCCCGATTAAGGTGTTTTGCCTGAAAACGGTTTCGCGCGGCTCCTCTTTCGTCGCCATCCTCTTTGAGCGCATAGCGACGCATGATTTCGATAATCTGGTTACGCTGGCGCGGATTACAAAAAAGCATCATATGCCAGTGCGGCGTTCCGTCGTGGTGTGGCTCGACGACACGCAAACCGTAGACCTGTAAATCATTATCCTTGAATGCCGTGCGCATCAGGCTCCAGATACGGCAGAGATAACGCTGCGCATCCTTTGGATTAAATGCCTCATCGTTCCAGCCGTGATTTAGCTGGACGGTTTTACTTTCGCCTTTTCTGACCTGACGTGTCGGGTGATACTTTGACGGCGCGGTCAGCGTGATAAACATCCCCACATCACCCTCTGCTGCGGCGTAACGCTCAATACCGGCAATGGTGTTCATCAGCTCCATCCGGCGAATTTCAGGATTAGAAATACTGCCCATCACCTTACTGATAAGGTCGATGCGCTCGCCGGTTTCCCTGTTTTCGAGATCACACGATTTAAGAAATTCCAGATTTGCCTGGCGGCGTGCACGCACATCACGAATGGCATGTTTACTGGCATAAGGAGAACGGTCTTTATTGACCTCCCCGACAGCAATCAGTAACGCCTCATGCCAGCGCATACGCTGGCCTTTAAACTGATGAGTCCACCACTCATCGTTAAACAGACGGGCAATGGCAGAATATGCCTGCCTCGTGGTCATCTGCCCTTTACGGTATTTTTTCCAGTAGAGAGGGGAAATATTGAAAGCACGTGCAGCGCCAGCAACATGACCATAGAGGTGAGCCTGCGCCTCATCCGTAAACAGCGATTCTTTTTCGCCATGCGCATCCACCCAGGCATCGCTGAGTTCCTCATACATCATGAAAAGCTGCGATGAGATACGGGCAGCAAACTTTTTCAGCTCCTTGTCATTCATTCCCGGCAGGCGCGCATAGTGGTCACGCTCTGCCAGAAACAGTAACGACGCGTCGGTGTTCATTTCATGGCGCTGATTCACACGCTCAATGCGCGGCCATAAACGACGCTGAAAAGTGGATGTGAGGAAATAAAACCCGTGCACCGGGCTTTTATTGCGCCGGATGTAGTCATAGCGTGAAGTAAACAGCGAGCGCAAAAAGTAAGGCAGGCGGTTAATCGTGGATAAAACACCTTGCACCTGACGCATCTCGTCACGTGTAAGGGGTCTTTCGCGCCCGACAGCCTCGCGTGGCGCGTTCCATGCATAAGCACCGGTAAACGCCTTACCGGTGCCTGCAGCAAATGCTGACGGAGGGACAAAACGCCCGGAGGCTTTAACGGCCATATGAGCCAAAAGCCTCTGAACAACGCTTGCTGAGTCGCTCAACCTGCGCGTTTAAATCAGCAAAAGACTTTGCGCTTCCGGTCAGAATATCGTGATGCATCAGGCCGGAAACGAGCTGGTTTAATTTCGGGTAATAACCAACCACCGCCAGCCATTCCTGACCGGCGTTTTTACCGCTTTCCGCTCTCTTTTTCTCGTGGAGAATAAACTGAAAGCTGTCACTGGTAACGACATAACGTTCGCCAATTTCAATACGAATACTCATGCCGTTCTCCGGTAATGTTTGTTTTTTGCTTCAAAGACTGACTGACAGGAAACACAACGCGTGGCTGACGGATAAGCCGCACGACGGGCAGCAGGTATTGGCGCGTCACACTCTTCGCAAACCAGCGCAGAAGCACCGCAATGTTTTACCCTTGCCGCGTTAATCTGACGCTCCAGTAATTCAGCCTGTTGTTCCTGAATAAAATCTACGTTGTCCGGCATTACCAGCTCCTTTTGTCGTTAAGTTTTTTAAATTCATCAGCGCAATAGCTGGCAATTTCTGTCGTTAATTTTGTCAGTTCATCCACGGAGGAGATTTTCTTGTGAAATACAGCGCGTTTAACAAGTAAATTGACCACATCAGACAGGAGATTTAATTCGTTCTGATAAATCGCGATAACAGACTCAGTTATTTCGCGTTTTTCTTTATCAAGACCAAGTTGAATAAGAGATAAATCGCCATTTTTCATAACGGCGATTTTTAAGGCGTTATTCAGTAATACAACTGAACGAGAACAGGACATCAAAGCACCTCCCCGCGAGACAATCCGATATTGTGAAATTTTTCCGACTCCTGACTGAGCAGCTCGACTATCTCCACGCGGGATAACTCCGCCTTTGTGATGTGGCGAATCATGGCGTCAAGATGAGAAGAAAAGCGCGTCGCTGCGTCGGCCTGTGCTTCGGTTCTGGCCTGTTGCAGCAGTAATGCGTATTTACCGCACTGATTTTCAGAAACTGTATGCATGACTTTCTCCAGGCAAAAAGAAGCCCCGCACGATTAAGTGCGTTAAAAACTCTGGTTAATTACTTAATGCAGATATTGCTCTGGTTTTACCGACGTCAGAATTGTCGGTGCATACTCAAACAGGCTGAATAATTCACGTAATGCACGGAATAAAGCATCACGCCAGTAACATGATTCTTCATTAATTCGCCAGTATGGCTGGTTGAATTCTTTTTCAGTCAATCCGGCATGCATAAATAAAGTACGACGCTGACTGACTGTTAAAAAACTAATATATGCATACTCACTTGCGCCAACCTGACGGCGTTTTGAGAATGCCCCACGCAATTCATCAATTGCACAAACCAGCCGTTCACGTTCGACGTCGTTCATTTCTTCAAAACGCATCGTTGCGTGACGCTGTTTTAACTGCGCATGGAAGCAAACCGTTAGCCGTTCGCGTTCCATCATCTGATTATAATAATCACATGTATCCTGCCAGCGAGGGACGGCAAGATGCTTGCCAATTATCCGGCGCATAGCTGCTGGCTGTTTTTCAACGAGATTGAGCGTCATCACTGTCATTTCCAGACCCTCCGGCTTTTCAGAAAGGTCAGAGCCTTTTTTAACGGACTCTGTTTTTTGGTGCGGATAATGATTCCCTTGCGTCCCTTCCCGTGGGTGATGGTGAAGTCAATCGCCCTGGGACTTTCGTTACGCAATAACTGAGCAATACAACGCGGCTCATTCATAATCACAACCCCATCCACAAAAGCCATGCATCACGCTGTTCAACCGGTCGGTTATAAAACGCCTCACGTACAGCGCGATTAAACTCAGGAATGAAAACCCATTTTTCACCGGCACGAGCCTTCGGTTTGCAAGGATCACGCAATTCAATAATTGGTAATTTATTTGCCTTCACCATTTCACTGACGGCTGTCTTTGGCTTCCCTAATAAATCAGCAAATTTATCCACATGAACCGCATCAAGCGGATACTGAATCACATAATTTTCAGCGTCCATATATGGTACCCTCATAGGATCCAGCCCTTTCTAAACCACTCAAAACCGTTTAGACGCTGGTTTATTCTCAAATCAATGGAACCTATATAGGTTCCAGTTTTGAGGGAATTTAGTCCCTATATAGGCACCATGTCAAATGAAATTAAGCGAAAAGATTAAGGCCTTGCGTGAGGCTGAAGGGCTAAGCCAATCAAAATTCTGTGAAATCATAGAGTTACCGCTAAGCACACTTAAAAAATATGAAGGAGGAAACTTTGAACCCGGTGGCACAGCTTTGCTAAAAATCACTATGCATCCCACATTCCAAAAATATGCTCTATGGCTTATGACAGATAAAACCGCGCCGGACGCAGGACAAATCGCACCGGCTCTCGCGCACATTGGGCCAGAGTCAACAGAGTCCAACCACTCCGCGAAAAGGATTGGCTAACTCTATATAAAGATTACATTTTCACCATTTGCTACCAAGATGGTGAATACAGCGCCGGAGGGCTTTCTTATGGCAATTAAGAAGCTCGATGATGGTCGCTATGAAGTGGACATTAGACCTCGCGGTCGCGACGGAAAACGCATCCGCAGGAAATTCGAAAGAAAAGCTGAAGCACTAGCATTTGAGCGATACACAATCGCCAATGCCAGTCAGAAAGAATGGGGAGGCCAGCGAGCAGACCGCCGGACTTTGAGTGAGTTGCTGGACATCTGGTGGAAATATCACGGGCAAAACCACGAGCATGGAACAAAAGAGTTTAATCATCTACTCAAAACCATCAGCGGCATAGGTGATATACCAGTGAGCAGGATGAGCAAAAGGGCTTTGATGGATTATCGTTCCATGCGACTACGTGATGGTATCAGTGCCGCAACGATAAACCGTGACATGTACCGATTATCCGGCATGTTCACAAAATTAATTCAATTGGATGAATTTTCCGGGCAACACCCAATTCACGGACTGCCGCCACTGGCGGAGGCCAACCCTGAAATGACGTTCCTGGAAAAAGCAGAAATCGAAAAACTGTTAAATGTTTTGGCTGGTGATGACTTACTTGTCGCGCTTTTATGTCTGAGCACTGGAGGAAGATGGACGGAAGTTGCCACGCTAAAACCAGCACAGATTACAAATTGCAGGGTTACCTTCCTGAAAACCAAAAACGGTAAAAAGCGAACCGTGCCGATTTCTGAGGAACTGGAGAAAAAAGTTAAAGAGGAGGCCAGCGCCAAATTATTCAAAGTTGATTATGAGAAATTTTGCGGGATTTTACGCAGAGTGAAACCTGATATACCACCCAATCAGGCAACCCACATCCTGCGGCATACATTCGCAAGCCATTTCATGATGAATGGGGGCAATATAATCGCACTGCAACAGATTCTGGGACATGCGAGCATTCAGCAGACGATGGCCTATGCGCACCTTGCGCCTGACTATCTGCAAAATGCCGTCGCTCTGAATCCACTAAAAGGCGGAGTGACGTTATAAATTTCCCCCTCTGAGTGTCCACATAGTGTCCACACTCAAGAAATTTTGAAACCGCTCCAAACCCTTACAGCTTTCGATAAGTACCTGTTTTTACTTTTGATTGCATGTAAGTAATTGATAAAAAAAACCCCCACATCATGTGGGGGAAGACAGGGATGGTGTCTATGGCAAGGAAAACAGGGTTTACTACTGGGA
>PPYF01298515.1_pt1 | contig 15492 bp, 9 predicted proteins | sample 1559871 | NCBI WGS metagenome assembly PPYF01 (sample SAMN08240021, study PRJNA423297) | Human gut metagenome, whole genome shotgun sequencing project. | reverse complement strand
ATTTATTGTGGCCTTCGCGTATTTCCATTTTACCCTCGCTTATTTATGACGGTATTTCAGCGCGCCGCTCGGGCACGTACGTTTGAGGTTAAATAACTTGCCGTTACCACGTACACTATTGCCAGAATTTGTAGTGATGCGATGGGCACAACTTTCCAGGGTAGTCAGAGCCATACCTTTACTAGCTGCATTAACCCGGGAGTAACATCACACAGGCCCCTCTTCAGGGGCCTCTCCTTGTCAGAACATATACCGGAAATTCGCGTTTATTGCGTTATCCACGTTGTATTTACCAAAGGCGGATTTCTCAAACTCCAGACCAAAGCGCATGTTGTCCTTTATCTGTGCGTTCATGCCAACATTGAACAACATCCTGCTGTCTTTCTCCCCTTTGATCCGTTTCTCTCCGGATGCATCACGAAGAACTGTCTCGCCATTATTCAGCAGGTCAAACTGCCAGCTGGTTCCGGCACGGGCTGTCACACTCCAGTCCTTACCCCTGAAGGTTTTGCCCAGCTCAATCCCTGTTCTGCCAATCAACGGGCTGAAATCCTTGTTCTTCATACTTAGATCCATCTCACCGTCTTTCCAGTTGAATGTTTTCCCGGACACTGCGCCGTAAACCAGTTCGGCCTGAGGCTCAATAAATGTGTCTTCCGTCAGGTGATAACGGTAACCCGTTTCCGCTCCAGCATACCAGGAGTGGGTTCCGTAGTGCTTCGTACCCAGACCGGCAAAGTTGCCTGTGTAGTCATTGTCATGGTGAATATATTTACCAATCAAATCGATATAGGCACCGGAGTTAAACAGTGCTGAAGCATACAGACCTCCCCCCACGGATTTTGTCTTCCCGCTGAACGCATCACTGTCTGCACTGCTGTCGGTATAGGTCATCGTGACACCGGTGAACAGGTCAACACCGTCCAGCGCATGTTTTTTGTCAAAACCGACCTGAACGTGGGTGTAGTTATCACTGTATCCGCCATCGGCTGAACCGGCACCGTTCATGATACGGGCCCAGGCACCGGCATCACCGTTCGTGTCACGCAGCTCACCCATACGTTTGTTCAGGTTGTTAACTTCCGTCATAAAGTTTTTGTAGCCGGCATTCATGAAACTGTTCGCCTTCGCTGCAGCCGCTTTATCGCCTTCCGTCCTGAAACCATCCAGAATCCACTTCGTACTGCCGTCAGTGGTGTCAACACGCAGCGTCGGCGTCACACGACTGAAGCCTGTCACCCGGGTGCCCGCCTTAAAGATATCCCCTGATGTTCCGGCCGGTGCACTGACCAATGGAATATTCAGGGACTGTCCCGGAGACGGGTTCTTCATAAAGCTGACATTCAGGGTGTTGTCTGAACCGCTGGCTTTCTCCGTAATACTGATTTTATCAGCGCCCTTCAGGTCAGTGCGCAGGACAAAATCACTGCCCGAGGCATCAAGTGTCTTAACCGTCAGGGTACGGAAGGCTCCGTTTTCTTCAGACTGTACCCGGCTGTTACGGGTCGTCAGACTGTTGATGTCGGAATCTCCGGTCAGCTGCCACAGGCCATTATTCATACTGACGTTCCCCTTACCGCCGGTGATGGCACCGTAGTACGCCGCGTTATATCCGCTGAACAACCCGGCAGCCAGAACAGGGGAGACAGAAGAGGAAACTGAGCCAGGGTTTTCGGAGCCAATACGAATGCTGGATGAACTGGTTGCATGAACATCCCCGGAAACATGCGCCTGCTGGCTGATGTTCAGCATGGCGTTATCACCGGTTAAATCATAGCCTTCTGTCATATATGTCAGTACGGGCATCCAGGTTTTATCAGCGCCATTTTCCGGCGTGCCGCTCAGGGAAAGCGTACCGTTCTTTCCAATCTGAACCCGGCCGTCACTGTAGAGCCCTTTTTGTGCCGTCAGATGACCGCCGTCACGGACAGAAAGGGTGGAATTCACGAAAACACCACTGTTCTGCAGCAGGGCATCCGGTGAGGTGACGTTTACCTTACTGTCATGGGCTTCAATACCGCCAATGAACCGGTTGTTGATGTCCAGCGTGGAGCCTTTTTGCAGTGTAATTTTGCCCGTATAGCTGCTACTGCCATCATCTGCTGAGCGTCCTTCACGAACGTCCTGGCGGAAGCCAAAACCATTACCGGTGATATTGATGCCATCATACATATCAATGAACACCGGAACGTCGCCCCCCAGTTTCAGCGTTGAATTCGATGCGACAATATCACCCTCAGCAACTGAGTTACGTGCAGTTGTGAATTCTGAGTTTTCCAGATTCAGAGTCTTAAATCGGAAATGCCGGGTTTCCCAGTCAGGTTGATCAAAAGAAGCCACCTGGTTATTTGTTTTATAGGCACTGTTATTTTTCTTATTTGCCTCACTTTCCAGTTTGGCAAAATCAGCAACATAATCTTTGTCACAAAGAACTCCGGGGACATAGCAGTGCCGAGGCCCCTCGCGGAATATTGCATGTGTTGTGGCATGACCCTGTAACCGAAGCTGGGAATTCTGTATGGAGATATCATTGTGCGTATCAATGTTTCCATCAATAATCAGGCTACTGTCAGCACTTTTCTGTGTCCCAGAGTGTTCGATATTCGTATTTCCCGTGATATTGCCGTGATAGACATAACGGGAGAGGTTTTGTAGAGAAAGGGTCGCTGTTTTATCAGAAGTATTGGTGATAATGGTACCAACATCAGTTGCCGCAATCTTCTTAAACGACTGGCTGAACCCGTTTAAATCCAGAGTCCCCCCACGACTGGTAAAATAAATACCTCTGTAATCACTATTTTTATCCAGCGCATCGGCCTGCCCTAGTTTGACCGTTCCGCGACCACTGGCAACATAGATAGCATTAAAGGCCTTTGCTGCATTAAGAACAACAGTACCGTCACCCATTTTCAGGTTATTCCCCTGGGCCACATTAACGTTCAGTGTACCGGGTCCTGTTTTGTGCAGGTTATCGTTTGCCTCCCCTTTTACCGACCAGTCGACAACCGTATCTTTTCCGATATCAATACCCGCACCTTTATATGTTTTATCTTTCCCGGTGATTGAATAATATTGTCCCTCATCAAAAATCAATCCTCCAGATCCTGAATTCAGGTTATCGGTGAGTTCAATGTTCCCGCCACCATGAAATTTTAAATCTTTATTTTTATTATTCTTGGTCAGTTCAATAGCGGTTGTATTACCGTTAACAGTAATATTTTTATTATTAACTGTCATTTTCTCACCATTGAGATTCACTTCCTGAGTAAAAGTATTTTTCAGGGTGTCGACAGTGTTCTGATCATATCGAGCAAAAAAGGCCCAGGTATCCTTACTGGAGAATGCTTTACCATATGTTGTTCCAAGAATGACCCATTTTTTTCTCTGATTGTCATAAAGATAAAATCCGGAACCGCTGTCTCCTCCTGTCACTTCATTATAAAATCCGCCTGTATTATTCGTGGCTAACATATTGTTCCAGTTTAACTGAAACATGGAGGCACTACGTAATAATGGATTGTATGCCTGTCCCACCCCATAAGATGTAACACCGGTTGCTCCGGCTCCAACCCGAAAACCGATGATCTGTTTCTTTCCATTGAAATCAATACCATAACGCTCTAGTGCTTCTGCTGCTGATAAGTTGAAATCAGCATGCTCTGTTGCACCAGCTGTTTCAACAACAAACTTATCCAGACGCTGGACCGCAAAGTCACCTTTGGTCACCCGATCAACATAATGATAGTCTGACTGTCCCCATGTCTGAGTTTTAACGGCATGGTGAATAGTGCCATTATGGCTTGCGGTAACACTGTAGGCATCACCAATAGCAGTTGTTGCACCTTTAGCGGATACTGGAGAAAAATCAGGGATCGTTACTTCAGGAAAACTAAATTCACCACCATTTTTTAATGGCGTTTTTACCCCGTATGCTCCAGGCTGAAATACACCTTTATTCTGTGCCAAATCAAGATAATCACGGATCCAGAAATTTCGGGTATCCATCTGCGCTGCATAGGCATGTTCAGCAGCACCATAAGACAAGGCGGAAACTATAAATGTAGCGAGAAGTTTTCGACCGGTTTTAGAGGATACTCGAGATGCTAATTCTGATACAGCTATAAGCCCTTGAGTAAGGTGACAATACTTAAGTGAATATATTCTGTTCACGGGTAAGACTCCATAACGTTTATAACATAATACAAACCAATAGAACTATGTCTTTATTAACAAATAAACTTCCAGTTTCCTTTATTAATTGCAGTTGAAAAATAAAATTAAGCTCGCGCCTGTAAAAAATACATTTACAATACAGATTTCATAGTAGTGTAATAAGCATATTTACATTGCAATAATTAAATTGCATTGCGCCGTCCAAGAGTATTTGGAATATAATAACGACTCCATACCCACATTGCATAATGAAGGATAAAGCTACAAAAATAAAATCAATAGATAAACAAAATCACATGTCATTTAAGTGTTTTTGCATTTATTGTTTTATATTTTATATCATTGTACGGCGGAATTCTTCATTTATTCCGCGCGTTAACATTATTGTATCGTATTCTTTTATTTTTTTGGAAAACAATAATGCTTTTAACATGTAGATGTTTTTATATTCGAAGATTAATTGAGCACATGGGTAAATAATTCGTTATTATTTGAGTAATTCTCTAAATATGTAGATAATGGCGAGTTAACGTATCACCTGACACACTTCTCTCCGAAATGAAGAAGTATTTGACTCATCAAGCCAATAAATGTGTATAGAATGATTATACGAAATAGTTACAAGTTCACCGATACGGTGCAGTACTCAATGGCGATGTCGGTGGGAGCGTTTGCGTCGGGATATGATGGACGTCCCTTCTTAATGCAGTCAGTGCCATACTTTTACTGACTGCATTAATCCGAGAGTAACATCACATGAACACGATCAGGGTTATTGGTATCGACTTTGCCAAGCCTGTTTTTCAGGCCTACATCTGGATTAATGATGATTCTGTTGCATAGGATAGAAACACCTCATGCTCCAAATTGCAGGATATCGTTCAACGATTCGAGTCCGGAACACTATTCGCTATGGAGGCATGTTCAACTTCTCGTTCTGGGGAATGAACGTTCAGGACTATGGAATATCTCCTGGCTATTCCCTGCGCAACAGCATCATTTTTGGTTAAAAAATAACATTATTCTGAATATATAGAAAAGGAACTCGTCCTGGACGAGTCCTATTAAAAATGCATATCATATTCACCTCACCGGAAAACGATTAAAAATCAGTAAGAACTGCTTCTGCCTATATTATATATGTAATATATATTATGATTTCCTTTTCACTTTCAATGAAAACTGTTTTGGCGTTATACCAAAATAACTTTTAAAGTTACGGATAAAATATGATGTGCTAACATATCCAACCTCATCAGATATACTATTAATATGTTTTTCAGTCGTCGTTATCAATCTTGCTGCATGTTGCATTCTAATATCCAGAATCAAATTATTAAAATTATTATTTTCTTTTTCAAGTTTTTTCCGAATTGAGACTTCAGACATATGTAAAACATTTGCCAGATCAACTAATCGCCATGATTTTGACAGATCAGATTCTATTATTGACTTTAATTTTTCTGTGAAAGTAGAGTCTGTTGAAACAGATAATGAGCAAACCAAAGATTCAATATCATCAACTTTAGATAACAAATAAGTAATATTATAAATTAGTCTATGATGTGGGACATTCGCCTCTGTTATTATTTTAAATATTTCTGTATCTGTCTTATCCGCCGTGCAATTAAAAATTCTACTTCGCATAGAACCAACTTTATGTGGATTCAGTAACAATGGTTCCATGACTTTGCAGATACAGCTTAATATATTGTTGTCTATGTGGAAAATATCATAAGGCATGCCTTTACCTAACACGTTAAGTGTAACATCAATGACTGTATTTTTTTCAATATAACATATTGATTCAGGAGGAATATTAATAACCCCCCCATCTATTGTTTTAACCAGTAGTTGGGCATTGCGAAGATAAATAATAGCACAATTGTAGAATCTAATCTTTTTAAGAACCAATGTAGAGTGACAGGATATCTCTCCTCTAACAGCAAGCCTCATATTACTTAAAGCATTTTGACTATTCATACAGTCACCCCCATGCTTTGTAACAATATAGTTTCATGGGATATCCACTCTGTAAACTCGGAAATAACGCAAAGATGAATACTTCCCGGTAAAAAGTTTCGCATCGACATATCAACTAATTTCATAGACTATAAATAGTTAGTCACTATGATGATAAAATTAATTGACTCTGATAATAGTTACGTCATGAAAAAAATGAAAATAAAATCAGTTGATGTTATAGATAACATCTAAAAAGAATTGGAAGCTTCCGTGTCGTTTCAGCACCAAATTTAATTTTTATCATTCTTATTCTATAATAAATCTTACTTACACTTAAACATGTAATCTTTGAAATTTCTTTTATTTTTCTCCGCTTAATGAAATAGAGGTAAAGAATCTCTCGTTCAGTATTATTAAGAGTTCGAAGAATTTGTTCTGGTGGATGCGTATAATCAATTGATAACCGATTCCCATAGTGGATAGTTATATTATCAGCACATATGCATTTAACAGGTCCCCCTGAAAAAAGAAGACTGTATAAAAAATAATTACTATTATCGCAAATTATATAAACATGATTATATTGCTGAACGGCCTCATATACAGAGGCACGACCACTGAACTCAAAACATTTATACTCTTCATCCTGACTTGAAAAATATAAGAGACCATTTTTTAAATAAAAATCTTTTGTAACCATTATTAGAGCAACGGTCATAGCACATATAAAATATTAGAAACCTGAACTGAATCCAACTATAAGCTAAAGTAAAGAATAAAGCCACTCTAAAAAATAGCAGCATAAGATAAAATTTTACACTCCAGAATATCCAATAGATAAGCATATTTGACTAGCTATAACAATAAATCAATAAGAAAACCTGAACAATATGTCCAGGTTTTCTTTTTTATCTACTCTCCTGCTCAGAATGTATAACGAATATTAGCATTTATTAACTTATCAATATTGTATGAACCGAACTCAGAACGCTCCACATTCAGACTTATCCTAGTGTTTTCTTTAATTTTAGTATTTACCCCGACATTGAATACCACTCTGCTATCTTTACCATTATTAATATATGTATCACCTGCCAGATCCTTGAACGCTGTCACAGTAGGCTTAAATAAATCGTACTGATAATTAATCCCAGTCAGTGCTGTCATTTCCCAGTCTTTGCCGCGGAATGTTTTGCCAAATTCAATTCCTGTGCGACCAATCAATGGTTGCATCTGCTTACGTTGCATATAGATCTCCCCCCCATTGAATTGCCAGGCAAACTGATTCTCAGATACAGTACCGTAGATCAACTCTGTTTGCGGCTGTATATATGTTTCGTCAGGTAAGGAAAAACGCCAACCGGCCTCAGCGCCCAAATACCAGGAGTGCGAGCCATAATCTTGTTCTGGCATTCCTAACGCACTTGATGAGTAATGATTGTCATGACGCACATATTTCCCGATAGTATCTACATAGAGTCCAGAGTCAAACATAGCTGAAGCGTACACACCAATACCCGTTGATTTGGTTCTTCCTGACCAACCAGTTCCCCGGTTATTACTGCTTGTAAATGTCGCCGTTACTCCAGTAAATAACTCTCCGCCTTCAATTATATGTTTCCTGTCTGCCCCAATTTGCAAGTGCGTATAACTTCCGGTAAATCCATCAGTAGCTGAGCCCGAACCACTGTTAAGTCTAGCCCATGCCCCAGTTTCACCATGGGTATGGCGTAAGTCCCCCATACGATCATTCAGATTATTAATTTCTGTAATAAAGTTTTTATAACTGAGATCCATAAAACTCTTGCCTGTCCGCAAAGCGGCTTTATCAGGCTGTATGTAAAATCCCTCCAGACGCCATTGCTTATTAACGTCGGTCTCCAACACATCAAGTTGCGGTGTGAAACTATGGAACCCTGCATTTATTGAAACCGGGTTAAGTGTAAATATATTGCTTTGTGTATTTTTCGGGGCAGTAATCAATGACACAGGGTCACCGCCCTGTTTTACTGAATTTGTCGTAGGAATAACAACCAGTGTGTTATTCCCCCCTGTCAATGCCTGATTTACCGTCACTGTATCTGCTGCTTTACCATCGGCATTGATAATGAATGAGCTGTTAGTGGCCTCCAGCGTATCTGACGTCAGCCCCCCCTGCCCGAAACGATTAAAGCTCAGTGTTGAACCATTCAAAGTGAGCGACTTAACCACCGACTGCTTGTTTGCCTGCCAGGCAGTGTCCTTCATTGTTACACTTGCCAACGGCGCGTTGATATTTCCATAGTAATTTGTGGATTGGTTAATATCAGTCGTGCCAAAGATAATGCTGGCCGCATCATTGGCATTGATATCTCCAGTGATGATCCCACCCGCGCCAACATTTAAGCTCATGTCTTGCCCGCTAAGCTCCCAGCTTTGGGCGGAATACATCGTTCCAGGCTGGTCTGATAGCAAGGAAAGGCTCGCCCCGGCATTACTGCTTACCGTCCCGTCAGAAAGTAATCCGGCTGTAGCGGTCAATTTTGCCCCTTCACCTAATGACAAAGAAGATTGGGTGAAACGGCTGAGCTGATTAAGTGTGGTATCTGTAGAGGTTATCGTCGTCGCACTATCTGTACTATCAATACCACCGACAAAATGTTCATTAATAGTTAGTGTCGATCCTTGTTTCAACTGTACATGTCCATTGAAACGACTCTGATCATCTTCAGCGGTTGCCTTAGACTTACCTAATGTTGGTTTGGTTGCCACGCCATTCCCGTCATTGAGATCAATGTAAAGATCCTCACTACCTAATGTCACGGTAGAATGATCTGCATTAATTCTGGTATTAAGGCTGGCGTTTCTCGCAAGGTTAAATTCAGCATTTTGTAAGTTAAGCTCCGCCATACTGAACTGTCGATTTTCCCAATCGTTCTGAGTAAATGACACTGGCTGGGTCAGTACTGAATTGTCACCCAGCGCCTTTAACTTATTTGCTACGTCCTGGCTGCTGACGGCGTGAACAACCGGATGTCCTTGCATAAATAGCCGACCATTTTGCTGGGTTATACTCCCCTGAGTATTCACTCCACCATCAATAACGAAATCATTCTGTGTTCCTGCTGTAACCTCATTATTGATATTTAGATTACCGGTGAAATGACCGTGCCAAATATTAGCAATCGTGGCTGTTGTATCTGGGCTGTTGAAATCCAGATTAACATTAGCCATGGAGCCACTGTTAGTCAGTATAGCTCCATCATCAGCCCCGTTAAGTTTATGAAAAGTCAAACTGTTTCCATTAATGTCGAGCTTGCCGCCATGATAGCCCCATTTGATATTATCCGGATTAATTTGTTTGTCGTCGTTTAGCACCAGAGTAGGACGCCCACTTACAATACTGACAGAACTGAACGCCTGGCTCAGTCCGTTATCATCAGCACGCTGTGCCAATATAACGGTTCCGTCTCCCACACTTAAGCTTCCTGGGTTTACACCGGTACCGTTAATTTTTAACGTGCCCGTACCCAGTTTATGCAAACTATCACCAGTAACCCCATTAATCTGCCAGTCGACAAGATGCTCACCATTAACAATAATTCCGCCGCCTTTCCATGTCTGAGTATCAACGGGCTTGACAATATAATCATCATTAAAAGTAAGTGTGCCAGCCCCCTGATTAACGGTATTTTCTAACACTACAGTACCGCCGCCCTGAAAAGTTAGATCTTTACCACTATTAAGCGAAGCAGGCCATGTTGCCCCCAAATTTCCATGCATTTCCCATGATGTGCTTCCCTGGGTTAATGAACCAAGTCCCGTTTTTTCGTCATATGACCAATGAATATCCCCTTCACCTTGTTTTGTATTTACCGGTGCATCGGCATCTTGTTTCATCGTATTTTTTACATCACCGGCAGGAATTATTGTGTACCAGTTAGTGTTGCCATTGACTCCTGCATATGAATTGAGAACGGCTAACAAAACCCATTTATTTTGGTCTGCATCCCAGGCAAAAAGAGGAGAGCCGCTGTCACCGGGAGTACCGTAGGTTGAGAGTGGAGTGTTAGTGGTATTCGTGACAAAACTCCAGTCAGATATAGCCGGCGTATTTACTATTCCACCTGTTTTATACGAGTAGGCCCCCATTAAATAGGTAATTTTTCCGTTAGTATCTTTTACATATTGAGTTCCCGTACCTACTCGATAGAACACAGGGAAACGGTCAGCATTTTGATAGGTTCCCTTAGCTGTACCCGCATTGGTTATATCCAGCGGTGTAACCTCGGTGACAATTTTGTTGAGACGGGGAGTGTGGAAATCTCTCCAGTGGTTATTTCTGTCAACAAGGGCATAGGAGGAATCATCTGCATAGCCAAATTTCACATATTGATAACCACCATTGTGCTTAACGCTGACGACATATTGTGGCGAAACCAATGTTGCAACCCCAGTCGAGTCATTAGAGCTGAAGTCAATCATGGGTGCTTTATTCAGCGTCGTGACGGGATTGCCATTTTTATCGTATAGAGGAACATTTTCTGCGCCAGCCTGGAAAACCCCTTTATTTTCTGCGAAATCACGATACGTTTGGTAGGGAAGTGAGGTCCCAACAACGGAGGCGTATATTGGAAATGAAACTATAGTTCCTATTAACCATACGATATTGTTAGAAATACAAGGTATTACTTTCCCCTCACATCCCTTCTTAGATCTACTAAAGATCTCAGCTACGGCAACAACTTGTTCCTTAGTATTTTTCTTTAATGAGTAAACCTTATTCATTTTCAGACTCACGGAAACAGATTAAAACAAAATATTTAACCAAATTAATTTGCATTCGCTATACCTGAGTTATTTTTATATCTTATATTACCATAAATTTAAAACATCGTATTCTTAGCAGAGAATTGTACTTTAAAAAGACAGGCAATGAATGTAAGGTGATAATTAAACATAAAAAATCGATAGCATTATCACTAACAAAACGCGACAAATAAAAAATAATTATTAAAGAAAACACTTTGACAATCATTTTTTTACCTTTTCTTTTTATTTTAGGTGCCGCAAGAAAAGTTAGTTAAAATTCAACTCAATTAGACCAGTATTGCTCAAAACAAAAAATCAATTAAACTGCGTCTATAGCAAACATAAGTGTTTCTCCTATGTGCCTTATGCAAAATGAGGAATAAATTTGTTGTTTGCTATTTATAATTCATTCATCTGTAAATTTCTTATCTGATTTTAAATTGAGGTAATGATAATGAAAAAAAGCTTATTAGCTATCGCCATTTCATTAATAGCGACTGGTTCTGTTTCCGCTATTGCAGCGACACCTGCACCAGGTACTCAAATTGGCACCGGTACTTTAGCTGTCACCGGCGCAACTGCTGAATCAGCATGTACTGTATCTTTCCCAACCTCTGTCACACTGCCTACTTTTTCAAAAGCAGATTTTTCAGCGAAAGCTCAGAACAGCGTTATTGGTTCTCAAAATGCAGGAAATATTACCTTTTCAGGATGTAATGATCAGTCCGTTACTATTAAAGTAACCACTGCAAACACAGTAAGTGGCAATGGCTATATTACATTCCCAGTTGTAAATGGCAGCGAGCAAGGACAATATGGTTTAGTAGTTGGCTTAGCAAAAGATGGGGCTGAAAGATATATAAAAGTAAATAAAGATGATACAAATTTTCAAAATATTGCTGTGAACAATGAGAGCTATTCTATTCCTGTAACCGTAAGTACTTATAAGGTTGGAACTAATGCTAATGCTATTAGTTATGGCACTTATAACGTTAACTACGTGTTTACTGCTACTTATGCATAAATAACATTCGGCATGGCTATACTTATAGCCATGCCGTTGGAGAGACTACTATGAAGTACAAAAAACTAATAATTTTAATTTCATTATTATTTTCAAACTTTTCATTTAGCCAATCAAATGGGATAAATCTGGCGGCAACTCGCGTAGTCTTTGATTCAAAAGAAGCTAACGCATCCTTGAAAATAAATAATAATTCTGAAGAAAAAACATGGCTTTTAAGATCATGGGTTTCAGCTTATAATAATGATGAAAAAGTTAAAAACTTTATAATCACACCTCCTTTATATCGAATTGACCCAACAGAAAGTTTTCAATTACGCATAAATAAAATTAATGTTCATCTACCAGAAGATAGAGAGTCTGTATTTAGAATTAATGTTTTAGCTATACCCTCTAATTATAATAATGACACACAAGAAAAAAGAGATTCGGGATTACAGTTTGCAATAAACAATCGTATTAAACTTATCTATCGACCACATAATTTGAATGTACCTAAGAAAGTCGATGATGCTTATAAAGCTTTGATATTTTCGAAATCAGAAAATCAAGTTCATGTTAAAAACCCAACCACCATATTACATTACCATGAATGATGTGAAAATTAATGAAAAAAGTATTACATCTATCAAGGATTTTATGGTTTCGCCATTTTCAACATTAATCATTCCGGAAAAAAACGCTAAAACAATTAGCTATTCTACGATCAATGATTATGGCGGGAAAACTCCGACTCAAAACATTAAGCTTTAATATTCATTTAGTCATCTTTATCGGGGGACAGTTTGAAAGGTTCATTAGAAAAATCCTTATTATTGTTAAGGATCACCATCATATGTCCGGTATTCAGTTGCGCTGCCGTATCTCCCTCACCTGACAATAGTCATAGGTTCTCATTTAACCCCGATTTTTTGCAATTATCTGATGGTGATAATGCCAAAAATATCGATCTCAATTATTTTGCAAGCGCAAGCGGTGCAGCTCCAGGGGAATATAATGTTGATGTAGTTATGAATGGGGAATTAGTTGACCGTCAGATTAAGATAGATTTTTTCGCGCAGGACAATAAGCTGAACGCCAGACTGACACCTCAACAGCTGGATCGCTGGGGCGTTGATACCGGTAAGCTCTCCACATCAAATAATACTACAACCCAACAAAATATTCTTCAGCTTATTGAGGGGGCCTCCGAAAATTTTGACACGAACAACCAAAAGCTAATATTGAATATACCACAAAGCTACCTCAAACCTCAGGATTGGTTAAGTACTCCGCCCCATCTCTGGGATGAAGGTGTGCCAGCGCTAATGGTTAACTATCTATTTAACGGAATTAAGCAAAATAATAATGGCTACGGTAGCCGTAGTCAGTTTTTATCTCTGGACAGTTCTCTGAACCTTGGTGGATGGCGCCTTCGCCATAACGGTAACTGGTCAACAAACTCATATAATAAAGAGAGCCACTGGCAACCCGTTAGTGTTTATCTACAGCATGATTATTCTTTCCTGCAGGGAGGGCAATTTACTGTAGGGCAAACCTCAACGGATGGTGCGATATTTGACAGTTTTCCTTTTGAAGGAGCACAGTTTTCATCTGATGATGGCATGATTGCCCCAGAACTCAGCCAATATAGCCCTGTTGTCCGTGGCATTGCTTATTCTCAAGCACAGGTATCCGTCAAGCAAAACGGTGTTGTCATTTATCAAAAGAACGTCCCTCCTGGACCGTTTGAATTACGTGATTTTAACCAAATATTCACCGGTGACCTGGAGGTGGAAATCCGTGAGGCAGATGGTACTATTCGCCATTTTACTCAGGCGACGGCCGTTTTACCGATTCTGCAACGTCAGGGGCGCTTACGCTATAACCTGGCATTTGGGAAATATCGCTCAAGTTCTACTTTGAATAATAGTGTGTCTGAGCCTCAATTTGTTCAATCTTCAGCAGCAATCGGATTACCTGATGAATATACATTTTATGGTGGTGGTATCAAAGCAGACAACTATGCAGCAGTTCTGCTTGGCCTGGGTAAATACTCAGATTTTTTTGGAGCGTTCTCCCTGGATGTCACTCATGCTCGCTCACAATTTTCGCAGAATTATAAGTCTTTCGGAAAACAGCAAGGACAGTCTTACCGTTTTATGTATTCGCGTGGTTTTGGTGAGACGAATACGACATTGAATATTACCGGCTATCGTTATGCCACACGCGGTTACTACGATTTTGATGAGTTACAACAAATTCAGAGTGGATTCGTTGATGAGAAAAATATAAACAGTTATCATCAACGTTCGCGTATATCAACAACGATAAGTCAAGATCTTCAGGATTGGGGACAACTCTACCTCTCAGCAAGTAAAGATCAGTACTGGGATACCGCTGATGGATATAACTTATCTGCGAGTTACTCGCTGCCATTCCGCTATATCTCGGCAATGCTATCGCTCGGGTATAATAAAAGCCCGTATTACCACGAGGCTGATAAATCGCTGTTTTTATCTGTGTCTGTACCGCTCAACTCATTGCTGAATGGAAATAACCTGTTCTTAACCACGAATACCATTACGAATAATGGTCAGGTGCAACAGCAGGTTGGATTAAACGGCTCCTCACAGGATGGTGAGTTTAACTATGCCGTGGCGCAAGGCTGGCAGAATCAAAACAGAGGAGAGTCAGGTAACATTAACCTTAACTATCGTGGACCTTATGCACAAATGAACGGCGGTTATGCCTGGCAAAAAGAGTCCCGCCAATGGACATACGGAATTAGCGGTGGTGTTACGTTGCATCCACATGGATTAACCTTATCCCAGCCATTAAGCCTGGACAGTGCCAGTGCTCTGGTTCAGGCTCGTGATGCCGCCAGCGTAAGAGTATTGAACGGTTCAGGTATTTATACGGACTCGCGTGGATATGCCGTTGTCCCATATTTAAATCCCTATAACCGAAATCAAATTTCGCTTGATGTAAATAGTGTGAAGGATAATGTCGAGCTGCTAAATACAGATGTTACTGTAATCCCTGCTCGAGGAGCTTTAGTTTCCGCCCCGTTTAAAGTCAATGTCGGTAATAAGGCAATCATTACCTTGATACAGAAGAATGGTGAGCCCGTACCATTTGGTAGTGTGGTGACATTAGATTCTGAAAACAGCATTAACAGTAGTATTGTTGCTGATCAAGGACAGGTGTATATGTCAGGGTTACCTGAAGAGGATACACTTATCGTACAATGGGGGGAGGAGCCTTCTCAAAAGTGTAAAGTAAATTACAAATTGCAAAATAAAACAGCAAAATTCAATGAATTAACTTTACAGTGCCAATAGTCTGTAGTTCTTAGATTAATAACCCCGCATGTGCGGGGTTATTTTCATACTACATATTAACAACATCGTTACAGATTTGTATTGCTTACGACAGATACAAATCTTCTTTTCAACTGCGAATATCATCATACTCCCGCGTTTTATCAAATTCGTGTTTCGCAAATGGGCATAGTGGGATAATTTTTCGTTTTTCCCGACGCATTTTTTCCACGACTT
>PPYF01673013.1_pt1 | contig 15499 bp, 9 predicted proteins | sample 1559871 | NCBI WGS metagenome assembly PPYF01 (sample SAMN08240021, study PRJNA423297) | Human gut metagenome, whole genome shotgun sequencing project. | reverse complement strand
GTCGCAATCACCGATTTTGCGGATGGCAGTAGCCAATGCGTAAGACGTAGCCAGTGTATCTGCACCAGCGAAAGCACGGTCGGTCAGCAAGTAACCGTTATCTGCGCCACGGAAAAGTCCTTCACGAATAATGTCGGCTGCCCGTCCCGGTCCCATGGTCAGGATGGTTACGGTAGAGCCTGGATGAGCATCTTTCAGTCGAAGAGCTTGCTCGAGAGCATTCAGGTCTTCGGGGTTGAAGATAGCGGGAAGTGCCGCGCGGTTAATCGTCCCGTCGGCTTTCATGGCATCTTTCCCAACATTACGTGTGTCAGGAACTTGTTTTGCCAATACAACAATTTTCAAACTCATGCTATAAATTTTAGTATTAGTATTTCTACAAGTTAGCAGCCAGTAGTCAAGTAGTAATATCTTGCTATCCAAACTATCCGGTTAACTATCAGCGTGCAAATTTACTCAAACGCTTGGTTCTGACAAGAAATCCGAGTAAAAAATGCACAGGTTTAAGATTTTTGAGCAAAAGAGGAGGGTTTTTATAGATTTAATTCAGGGTTGACAAAGCGTTTATGGGCAGTCTGCCGGATTGTCCGGCAGACTGTTGATGAATTCCGGATTATTTGATAAGTTCGTAATAATGTGCATTCGTGAAATTATCATTCTTGAAAATAGCCTTTTGCATAATTCCTACTTTCGTGAATCCCACTTTCTCTAATACCCGCATGGATGGGGAGTTATGCTCAAATACCTATAAGGATAGGGGAGACCGTCACGACAGTTATCCCAAATATTCTTGTTATTGAGATATTGGGCTAATGATGCTACATCTTCGGTTTGCCAGGTACGGAGAGTATAGTTTTTCTTCTGCACAATAATTCCTGTTTTTTGTACCATATCATCTATTATTGTATCCCAATTTCAGCTAACCCCATCGGTTCACCGTCATGTATCATCCGTGTTGCTTTCAACTGAATGTAGCGAGCCTTGACCGGAGTAAAGTAAACCGATTGCAAAATCGGATTGCTCTTTATATTGGAAAATTCATCTTTGGCTACTACCTGGTTGACCGCATTACTGTCCGTACCTACAGATATTTCGTAGGCTGCGATCAACCCTTTATTATATTCACTTTGGTCGGGGAGATAGTGGAATGAGGTAATCGTTCGTTCTTCTCCCAAGTCAATCAATAGTGTATTTCCATTGATGAAACAGGTGGTCTGGTCGTTTTTATCCATGCCTTTCTGTGCTTCCTCTACATCTACTCCAACAAGAGTGAACGGGTAACTTTTCAGTTCTGCAGCTTTCGCTGTGTATGTATCCGAAGTCTCTCCTGCATAATATGCTTCAATGTTATTAATACAGAGACAAGCCCGTGAATCCGTGAAGCGGACACGAATCTTATCCGTAGTGATTGTTTCGAAACGAAGGAGCCGTTTATATCCGATAGTGGTAGTCTCCTCATTGAGCTTTACTGGGAGCCATTCGCCTGCCTGGTTATATTCTACAACGAATGATTTGACACGTTGTCCGAGAGGAATATATTCCTGCAACATCATACGGTTGATCTTTTCTGCCTGAGGTAAATCGAATTCGATAGTGGCTGAAGTGACATCATCATTGGTAGCCCAATAAGTATCATAATCACCGTCGGTCACAGCTTTGGCGGAGAATGTTCTTCCACGTTCGTCCGATGCTTTGGGAGAGAGTCCCGCCAGCAGATTGTGTGCCAGTTGTTTTTGTACATTCTGGTGGAAGTTTACGGCATTGGCAGAGTCAGTAGGGTGAATCAATCCGTCACGGTCTACCGGGAAGTTTAATAATAGCGTTGCGTTATGTCCTACGCTGCGGTAATATAAATCAGTCAGTTCGTCTACTGTTTTCACACGGTCGTCTTCTTCCGGATGATAAAACCATCCCGGACGGATGGAAACATCACACTCGGCAGCTACCCATAGGTTACCATCGGCATGACCATATTGCAGTTCACGATACTTGGGATAGCCCGGATAAACTTCTCCTGCACGAAGAAAAGACCAGTTAGTAGCTCCGGCAAATCCGTGTTCGTTGCCTACCCAACGACAGCCCGGACCTCCATCCGAGAAGATAACAGCTTGTGGCTGTAACTCATCAATCATCTTGTAAGCTCGCGGATAGTTATAATAAGTCTTGCGGTCGATTGTACGGCTGTCTTTTGCTCCGCCATACCAGCCGTCTCCACCGTTGGCACCATCAAACCAGATTTCAAATACGTCACCGTAGTTGCTCAGCAGTTCGTTGAGTTGTTTATAGAAGTATTCTACATATTCGGGAGAACCATAATTGGCCTGATGCCTGTCCCAGGGCGAGAGATAGACTGCGAATTTAATGCCATACTTTTTGCAGGCATCCGACAGTTCGCGGACAATGTCTCCTTTTCCGTCTTTGTACGGAGTGTTGCGGATACAGTACTCTGTCAGTTGCGTAGGCCACAGACAGAATCCATCGTGATGTTTCGCTGTCAGGATCACTCCTTTCATGCCGGATTTGACAAATGTCTGTACCCATTGCTCACAGTCCAGACGGGTAGGGTTGAATGTTTTAGGATCGGAGTCTCCATATCCCCATTCACGGTTATTTTAATATCTTTTGTTGCAGATAATCCGATATTGACTACATTGAATTTGTCGGAGTACATACTTTCCCAAGGAGTGAAACCTGCTTCGATATTCATATTTACATCCTTCACGCTGAACGGGTAACTCAACTCGCAGTAACTGGACCAGGCACGTTTCCCGTTTTCCCGGTAATCGTTTCCGGCAAAGGTCGTGTACCAGCTTACTGACAATGGGAACTTTTCGCTAAGCATATAGCCGGCTCCTACCTCGAAAGTGTGCCCGGTAGAGTGCGAACTGTAATTGAAGTATTTAAAAGGTTCCTCTTCTGTCTGGGTAAAATAGTTATTGGCGTAAAGAGTCAGGTTTTTGTATTCGTACTCTAGTGATAAATCTATTTCATTGTTCTTTTCGCAAAATTCGGTAGAACCCCATGCGTAAACGGTCAGTCCTTTCCAGTTGAGGCCGAGTGAAGGCTGTACACTTGCATTGCCGCTATCCATACCGCGCCAGATATAACTGCTTACAAAATCAGCAGTTACAAAAACTTCTTGTGCCTGTGCAAAGGCCGTACAAAACAGGATGGCAATAAGTAGGATTTGTTTTTTCATTTTATCGGTTATTTCTTCTCGTTTTCGGGGGGTAAAGATACGCAATATATAGATAAATGATGACAAATGAGGAGAAAAAAGAAAACGGCTGCATTGAGCAGCCGTTTCTTAAGTAATTGTGAATCTTGAAAGTTAGTTAGAAAGTGACGTCCATTTTCAGTACGAAAGTACGTGGAGCGGCAACTGCCATTGGGCGGTTGCTGTATTCTTTATTCAACAGGTTATTCACCATAAACTGGAAAGCTACTTCTTTTGTGGCTTTTACTCCGAAGCGCACGTCAACAGTGGCATAGTCCGTATTATGTTTTTTCCAGTAAGTAGCCAGTGTCTCTCCTTTTGAATAACCGAAAAGGATGCCACGTACATAATCCATCAGGTCTTTCTGCTGTTTCTCGCGTTCGTCCAACATCAGATAGTCAACTGCCAGAACTTTGCTCTTCCATGCTACATTGGCACCGACATTGATACGTTTCCACTGGAAATCTACCGTAGCTTTAAAACTGTGCTTCGGGCGATATTTAAGGTACTTACCTGTGTTCGATTTCTCTTTCATCTGAAGAGGATCGGTATAAAGCCCCTCTACTGCATTACGTTCCTGATAGTCTGCATCGCGTGGCTCCGTGTATACATATCCCAAGTTATAGAACAATTTCGTGTTCTTATTGAAATTATACACGCCGTTCGTTGAGATTTCTACTCCGTAAATCTGGGCTTTCGATACATTGTGGAACTGGGCTCCGATACCGAACCCTTTGCCATCTGTCAGCATCTGGAATGCATCGCCTATGCTATTAATCATCGTGTAATTGGCATTGTTGAACAGCCCGAACTGGAATTCAACCATGTCTTTATATTGTGTATAGAATCCTGCAACATCCACAAAACCCTGGAAATTACCAACTTTATATCCTTGCTTAATTCCTAATTCCGCATTAAATCCTTTCTCCGGTTTGATGTCCAGATTAGGATAAACGCCAACTCCACCAATATCCTTGCGCAGGTATTTTTCATTGATAGACGGATTACGGTAACCCTGTCCGAAGCTGGCACGGATAAAACTGTAATCAGCCAACTGATAATTTAACCCTGCACGGAAGACCGGACGGAACGGAACTTTGGTTCCGAAGATTTTAGTTTCGGCTTCACGGTGATGATTATTCACCCGATAATATTCGGCACGTACACCGGCAGATACACTCAAACGATCCCAGAAGCGCTGATCGTATTGGAAGAAAGCAGCTATATTATCACTTTTGTATACCTCATCCATTACAGCGGAGTCATAGCGGATATGTTCCAGGGTTACTCCGGTAGTGATTTGTGCACCGCCTTCCCATTTCTTATTGAACTGGTAGTCGAGGTAGTAATCGAAGTTCTTATCAGTCTGTGTTTTTGGAGTGTTTCGTGACGGATTGATAACATTTGATAACCACGGAATCAGATCACTCGGTAACTGTCCGTTCGTAAGTCCCCCTAAGTCACTCGGCACTCCGTTGTCCATTACCCAAGAGATCAGATCGCAATAATCGGCAGTCGTCGCATTCGGGAAAATATTGCCTAATGAGGTGAACACTCCGTTCATGGCATCTTCCAGGTTGCCGTTGACAAGTCCGGAACCTATACCTACCAATGCAGGATAAAGTGAACTGTAATCGCCACCGGCTATATTCTGTATCGTTTTGGCATCAGTTGGGAGAGGTCGAATCCTTCGTAAATAGGATTCCGTATACCGCTAAGAAGACTTCCGCGCAGGATCGGTTTAACAGAATATTTATCATCTTTCCAGAAACTCTTGTCGCTCCATTGGTATTCGTCGTTTTCCGCATCACCATATACTCCCACATAAGCACTGAAACGTGTTTTCGGAGTCAGTCCCGGACGTGCAGTACGGATGTTGATAATGCCGTTCAAGGCTGATGACCCGTACAACACGGAGGAAGCTCCTTTAATAACTTCCACCTGTTCTACATTTTCTAAAGGTATGGTGTTCCAATTGATTTCACCGGTTTTTGGATTCAGGGTACTCATGCCGTCTATCAGAATCTGGCTGCGTGCACCTACACCGTAAGTCCATCCGCTGCCACCGCGCATAGAGGGCTGTTTGTCTACAATGTCTACACCGGGCAATGTACGGAGTGTGGAAGAAATATCTGTCGGTGCCTGACGGGCAATATCTCCGGCTTTCACCACATCCATGGAAACAGTAACGTCACTCAACTTCTGTTCAAAGCGTCCGGCACTAACCACCACTTCTTCCAGTAGCTTTGTGCTTTCTTTCATATAAACGTCTTTCGTGATGACTTCACGCTTATTGATAACAATTGGCATCAATACATCTTCATAGCCTACATAACTGAATACAAGATCGACTCCTCCCTCGGGCAGTTTGATTTCATATTCTCCATTGATGTTGGACACTGCTCCCTGATTGCCATGGAGTTTGTATGTGACGGCTGCGCCTACCAATGGCTCATTGGTTCTGGCGTCGTATATATGTCCTTTCAAGGTTTGGGCAAAGCTGCTTCCGAAACCGGTTAGGGATAAAAGGATTATCAGAGTATATAATTTCTTCATTGTTCTTATTCTTTAATAGTATATTAATTTTGAGGTACGAGATCGAGTCCCAAGTCAAAACTTTGAACTAGCAATGCACATTCCGGCCAAGTGATAAATAGCATATCTATTAGCGGTTCGAGAAATCCGGCAAGTCCGGCCATTTCCGGTGGTAATAAACTTGGCAGCATTTTTAATACTATGGGATGAAAATCTCCAAGAAGCTTTAATATCGGAGCTATTCCTTCTTTATCAAGGTAAATGTATGAGTGACCATTTTGTATCTTGATGTGCATAGGTATTCCGTTTGATAACCAATCAAAGAACGTTGCAAAAGATTGATCGTTCATGCTAACGATAAAACCTAGAATCTCATTTTGTAATTGACCGTTTACTGTTTTCAGAAGACTCTTAAGTTTTAAGGCATCCATGCTGAAGATGGCATCCGAGATGGAGCTTATGATGTTTTTGTCGATCACTTTTCCACTGCCGGAAGCAACCTGTGAAATGATTGCCGGCAGATCGAGCTTTATAACAATCTTGCCATCCCTTTGAAACCAGTATGCCAATCCTTTGGGAGAAGTCGTATATTGATAATCTTTAATGGCATCCGTAATCATATCCTGATCCTCTATATCCATATTTAAAAAGGCAGTCAGAACATTACCGATAAATAAATCCTTGTTTTCCTCGTTAAAAGCATCTCCCGAATAATTGGCAATGATATTTCCATCCGGTTCCAATGTTATATCTTTCAGGATGCAAGGCAACAAGTATCCTAATAATCCCTGCAGAACACTTCCCATGTTTTGACCGTTGTAGCTGGTTTCTGTGGCTTCTTCTGTTTCCGGAAATCTGAAGTAAATGGCACATGAAGTCATCTTGTCATCTTTTTCCTCCCATTGATATCCATTTCCCTCATCTGCAATAACCTTTCCTGTTCCATGCTCTACATCTGCGAAACGATAGTTCTTAGCCCATAAATTAGCATTTGCCATCGTTACGTCAGCCAGATTTAATATAAGTCTGCCTTTCACTACGCGTCCCTCATAATTAAAGGTGCTTTGGGTGGTAGTACCGATGCCTTTGCCTTGAAAAGAGTATCCCTCTGCATCTCCTGTGAGAGGTATATGAGTCAGCTTTAATGCCTTTTCTCCCGGAAGAATATCATAAAAAGTAAGATTAGCTGTCTCACCCTTTACTGTGCTGAAATCCACCGATTTCCCAGTCATATTTTCGCCGTTGTATACCAAAGTCAAGGTAGGATTCGGATTCGAAAATTTATTGGAATAATTGGCCGTTACGTCTACAGGATCGGGGCCTGGATAATCTTCACTACAAGAAGTCAGTATTCCTGTTACACTCGTGAATATAAGCGATATTATAAGTGAAATCTTTTTCATTATCATTCTCTTTTATAGTGATTGGTAATTATTTGGTCGATGGAACTAAGTCCAATCCTAAATTGAATAATTGCATGAGTTTCCATTGTTCAGCAATCATAGCCAAATCCAATGAAAGTCCTCCTAAATCGACTTTAATTCCGGATAGTATGTTGATGACAGGAGTTAATGTCTGATAGTCCAGGTATAGATAGGTATGTCCATCTTTGGTATGGGTTATATTCATGGGAATACCATTTTTGATGCAATTGAATAAAGCGGTAAAAGAGGCATCGTCCACCATTACCAAGTAACCTAATATATCATTATTCACAATTGCATTAAGAGTGGAAAGCAGACTTTTGAGGCGAATGGGGTCCGTTTTGAGAATGGCTTCAGTAATCCCGTTGATAAGCTCACCATCTATCTGTTGCTGGCTATTCTTAATGATTTCTGTAATGATTGCGGGAATATTTAGTTTTAATATTAACTTGTTATTGGCTTGTCCCCAATAAGCTAGTCCATTAGGAGATTTCTCATAAGTACGGTTTTCTATAACGGTTTGAATTTGTTTTTGAACAACTTCTGCTTCATCGCCATTCAAAGGTAAGAACAGTAACTCTTCATTTATTGGATCTGAAGAGTAATATGCTGTAATAGTACCATCCTTTTCCAGTTTGATATCTTTTATTAATTGAGGTATGAGCGTCTGAAGAATACCCGGGGCAAGGTTACCTAAGAGATACATTAATGAAGCTTCGTCAGTTCCTATCCCTTCTTTAGGTTTCATATCGAAATAACAGGCACCTTTGTACTGTACAGGATGAAATTCATTCGTAAGATCCTGAACCATTTCATAAAGAGCGAAGTCGTATTTGTTAACCAGCTTTTGGGGATCAGCCATTACCACATTCAAATCCAGCTTCATCGTTTTCGGAGTAATGCTACCGCTGTATTTCACCGTAGCTCCTCCCATCGTGATATTTGTTCCGCTGAAAGTGTAATACCCTTTCTCTTCATTCTCATACAGTTGGATATGACTGATAGGAGTTTCCTTTTCTCCGGGAATCACATCATTCAGTGTCAGTGTTCCCGTTTCACTATCTCCTGTCTTGAAACTGACAGTTTTTCCAACGAGTTTCTCTCCACTGTAGGTTATTTTTTCTTCTCTATTTCCGACTCTTGCGGAAAGTTTAGAATGTAATATCCATCTTTACAACAAAAGTACGTGGAGCGGCAACTGCCATCGGGCGATAGCTATATTCCTTATTCAGCAAGTTGTTTACCATAAACTGGAAAGCAACCTCTTTCGTGGCTTTTACTCCAAGACGCATGTCAACGGTGGCATAGTCCGTATTGTGCTTTTTCCAGTAGCTCGCCAGACTTTCTCCTTTGGAATAGCCGAAAGCAACGCCACGAACATAATCCATCAGGTCAAGTTGTGTTTTCGGACGTTCATCCATCATCAGGTAGTCCACAGCGAGGATTTTGCTCTTCCAGGCAACGTTGGCACCCAGATTGATACGTTTCCACTGGAAATCTACCGTGGCTTTGAAGCTATGCTTCGGACGATATTTGAGATACTTACCTGTGTTCGATTTCTCTTTCATCTGAAGAGGATCGGTATAAAGTCCTTCTACCGCATTGCGCTCCTGATAATCAGCATCGCGTGGTTCAGTATATACATATCCTAAATTATAGAACAACTTCGTGTTCTTATTAAAGTTATAAACACCGTTTGTCGAGATTTCCACTCCGTAGATCTGGGCTTTCGATACGTTATGGAACTGTGCTCCAATACCGAAACCTTGACCGTCAGTTAACATTCGGACAGCATCGCCGATACTGTTAATCATCGTATAATCGGCATTATTGAAGAGGCCGAACTGGAATTCAACCATATCTTTATACTGTGTATAGAATCCGGCAACATCTACAAATCCCTGGAAATTACCGATTTTGTATCCTTGCTTAATCCCCAATTCCGCATTAAATCCTTTTTCCGGCTTAATGTCCAGATTCGGATAAACACCGACTCCACCGATATCCTTGCGCAGGTATTTTTCATTGATGGACGGATTACGGTAACCTTGACCGAAGCTGGCACGGATAAAGCTGTAATCGGCCAACTGATAATTTAATCCTGCACGGAACACCGGACGGAACGGAACCTTGGTTCCGAAGATCTTTGTTTCCGCTTCACGATGATGATTGTTCACCCGATAATATTCGGCACGTACACCGGCAGATACACTCAAGCGATCCCAGAAACGCTGGTCATACTGGAAGAAAGCGGCTATGTTATCGCTTTTATAGACCTCGTCCATGATGGCGGAATCATAACGTACATGCTCATAAGTGGCTCCCGTAGTGATTTGCGCACCACTGTCCCATTTCTTGTTGAATTGATAGTCGAGATAGTAGTTCGTACTTTTGTCAGTCTGCGTTTTCGGAGTGTTTCGTGTTGGGTTGAGCATACCGGATACCCAGGGGATCAGATCACTCGGTAACTGTCCGTTCGCAAGTCCGCCCAAATCACCGGGTACCCCGTTGTCCATCACCCAGGAGATCAGATCGCAATAATCGGCAGTTGTTGCATTCGGGAAAATATTGCCCAATGAGGTAAATACTCCATTCATGGCATCTTCCAGATTTCCGTTGATAAGTCCCGAACCGATACCGACCAAGGCCGGATAGAGCGAACTGTAATCACCGCCTGCAATATTCTGAATAGTCTGGGCATCTGTTCCCATATTTCCCAGAATATCACCGATGGATGCTCCCTGGCTGGGGCGCACGATATTGTCGGCACTATAATAGAAACGGCCTTTAATCTTATGTGACGTACCATTCTCCGGATTTACGTAGTTGATAAACGGATCGATATGGAAGTTGTTGTCCTCCCGTCCCATATTGGTAAAAGGAGAGGGCTTGTACACTTCTGTCGGCGAACGCCAGATAAAGAAGTCTCCATATTGATTGGAAAGGAAATCAATATTGAAACCATAGTTCAACAGTTTCATTCCCATGTCCGGTTGATGATAGGTAAGGTTACCTCCCATACGGAAACGCTTGTTGTATCCCTGCTGACGGTATCCTTCATCGGTGAAAAGATTCATGCTCCCGCTGACATCAAAATTACCTATACGACGGGAGTGGGAGAGATCGAATCCTTCGTAAATTGGGTTTCGGACACCACTAAGAAGACTTCCGCGTAAAATAGGTTTGACCGAATATTTATCCTCTTTCCAGAAACTCTTGTCACTCCATTGGTATTCGTCATTTTCCGCATCACCATAGATACCTACGTATGCGCTGAAACGTGTTTTCGGAGTCAGTCCCGGACGTGCGGTACGGATATTGATAATACCGTTCAGAGCCGACGAACCGTACAGTACGGAGGAAGCTCCTTTGATAACTTCAATCTGCTCGATATTCTCCAAAGGCACGGTGTTCCAGTTGATTTCTCCTGTTTTGGGATTTAGCGTACTCATTCCATCCACCAGAATCTGGCTGCGTGCACCCACTCCGTAAGTCCATCCGCTGCCGCCACGTATAGACGGTTGTTTGTCTACGATGTCTACGCCGGGCAATGTACGGAGTGTGGAAGAAATGTCCGTTGGTGCCTGACGGGCAATATCACCGGCTTTCACTACATCCATAGAAACGGTAACGTTACTGAGTTTCTGTTCAAAACGTCCGGCGCTGACCACTACTTCTTCCAGTAGTTTGGTGCTTTCTCTCATGTAAACGTCTTTGGTCACTACTTCACGTCTGTCGATCACAATAGGCATCAGCACATCTTCGTAGCCCACATAACTGAAGACCAGATCGACTCCGCCCTCGGGCAGTTTGATTTCATAAGCCCCGTTGATGTCCGACACGACTCCCTGATTACCTTGTAATTTGTACGTAACGGCTGCTCCTACTAATGGCTCATTGGTTTTAGCGTCATATATATGTCCTTTCAGCGTTTGAGCAAAACTGTTCCCAAAGCTGATGAAGCATAGTAGCAAAGTTAGAATATATATTTTCTTCATTGTTCTTGTATTTTCTTGTTTATAGAAAGGTGCTTCTTATTAGTTGTTGACTGTAAGGTCTATACCTATATGCAGTTTGGTGATGGTAGACCAACCCTTATAAAGCGGCATGATATAACTGTCGAACAGCATCGGACCAAAATTGGGAATACCTGCCATCAAAGGTTCCAGACTGGGGAGGAAAGGAATGAACGGAGTCAATGCATCTTTGGTTACGTACAGATAAGTGTGTCCGTCTTTCTTCTCCATTTGCATGGGGATTCCCTCTTTTATCCAGCCGAACAGCATTTGGAAAGTGGCGTTATCCAGACCTGCCAGCATGGATAATATGGAATTATCCAGTTGACCGCTGATAGTACTTAATATATTCTTGAGTTGAACCGGATCTGAATTCAGGATAGCGTCTGTCAATAAAGCCATCAGATTCTGATCGATACTTTTCCCCTGCGATTTCATGACTTGAATGATAATTGCCGGAAGATCCAGTTTCAGATAGAAATGATCGTTCTTCATATACCAGTAGGCCAGTCCTTTGGGAGATGGAGCATAAATCCGGTTTACCCCCTCCGTGGCATTGATAATATCCTGTTGCTGGAAACCTCCCATCGGATAAGGTAAGAATAACTTATACATAACGAATGTAGCGACTTTATTCATAGATTCGGGATCTTCCATGTTTATTTCACTGAACTTCTGCTCTCCCAGCATCATTTCATCCGTTGTATAATTGGCTGTGATGTATCCGTTAGGTTGTAAGGTGACGTTATCGAGAAGCTGTGCCAGAAGATAACCACCCATTCCTTTCACCAGCCCTGTCATGACCGCATAAAGGAAACTGCCATCACTGCTTAGTTCAATATCCATGTCTACATAAAGAGGTGCGGCAATCATTTTACCATCGGATTCCCCCCATTCGTACAGGCCGGTATCCGAATTGCGGATCATATCCTTTCCTCTGCCGTATATGATGTCGCTAAGTGCATAAGTGTTGGCCATTTGTGCGCTGTTCACCATCTTTATATTGGTCAGGTTCACTGTCAACTGGCCGTTTTCTACACGTCCGCTATAATTAAAGGTACTGCCGGTTAAATTTCCCGTGCCGTTGCCGGAAAAAGAGTAACCGTTAGCATCTCCGGAAATAGGTATATCAGTCAGTTTGAGTGTTTCTTCTCCGGGAAATACATTATAAAAAGTAACATTAGCCGTTTCTCCTTTCACTGTACTGAAGTCGACTGCTTTGCCAGTCATTTCATCCCCATCATAAGTTAATGTCAGGTTGGATTTGCTCAAGTATTTATTCGAGTAATTCGCTGTTACGTCCACCGGGTCCGGTCCTGGATAGTCTTCACTACATGAAGTCATCAAACCTGCCGTTCCGATGAGGCTGCTTATAAATAGTATAGATAATTTCTTCATATTCTTTATTTCTTTCATATTCATGGTTGATGTTTATTTCGGGGGTAAAAGGCCTAGTCCCAAATCAATCGTATTGGCAGAATTCCATAGGTAAGGCAATCCATTCTCGTCATTTGCCATGAGGTATCCGAGTAGATTCTTGAAGGTCGCATTGCTCGCCATGCTTTCCGGAAGCAATCCTTCCACTATCGGCTGCAATCCGGGTAATAACTGAATGAAAGCCGTGGTCGATTCTTTGGCCAGATAAAGATTGGTATGCCCGTTCTCTTCTTCCATTATGTTAAAGACAATGCCCTCGGTCAGCAAGTAGAATACTTGCCGGAAACTAGCATCATCCATATTAGCAATGATGCCGAGGAACTGATTGTCGAGTATGGCATTTAAAGTTCCAAGCAACTTTTTCAATTGAATAGGGTTCGACTTGGCAAGAGCTTCCGTAATGCCTGAAATCAGTCCCGGATCTATGGGAGTCTCACCGTCCTGGGTAGTCAGACCGATGATGGCCGGCAGATTGAGGTTCATCTTAATCTGTCCGTTGTTTGCTGCCCAGGTAATCAGATTGATGGGGGAAGCCGCCCATGTGCGATCTGCCAGCACACTGGTAATGTCGCTCTCTTTTAATGTACCAAGCATGAACTTGATGACAAATAGGGCAATCGTCCCCGTATCTTTATCGGGATCTATGTTACTGATAGGGATACTGCCAATATATACCGGACTGGTAGTGTAATTGGCGATCACGTTACCGTCGGGTTGCAAGGTGACTGATTGAAGAAGTTGCGGGATGAAATAGCAAAGCGCATTCTGAACCAGTTTCATTCTCATGAACAGTGTGCTGCCCGATTTGGTTAATTCTACATCGTCCAGATGGACATAGAATGCTCCGGTCAATATTTCACTCGATGATTCTTTCCATACGTATTGTCCTCCACTGGTTCCGACAATCATTTTCTTGCCTTTCGTAAAGCCGGATAAACCGTAACTTTTTCTCCATTTACTTTGTGGCATTGCTACATTCAAATCCAGTTTCATCGTTTTCGGAGTGAGGGTTCCGCTGTATGTCACCGTTGCCCCTTTCATTGTGATATTCTTTCCACTAAATGTATAGGAATCTCCCTGTTCACATAAATCGATTTGGATAGGAGTTGTTTTTTCTCCCGGAATAATGTCGTTCAGTGTGATGGTTCCTTTTTCACTGTCGTCTGTTTTGAAATCGACAGTTTTTCCAACAAGTTTTTCTCCGCTGTAGGTCAGGTCTAAAGTGGCTGGTTTGATGTATGAGCCATACTTCTGGTTGAGCTCTCCCGGCCAGAATAGCTTGTCATTATAGGTTTCCTCGCAAGATGTAAGGAGGGAAGCTGTACAAGCTACATAAAGAAGTTTTTTCAAAGTTCTCATTCTCTTTTAGGTTTTATTTTAATGTATTATTTAAAACAGTGCAAAGTACGGTGAATAGGTGACTGCCGTCAAGCTCCATTCTTGGGATTCAATGTTCTATCTTTGTTATTTTCTAAAGAACACTCCTAATAAAGAAGAAAACAATGTTCTGTTTGTAAGATATAAGATACCATTTTTGAACTCTTTGTTTGGAATTCGGATGGAATGGATATTTTTGATAAACTAAAAAACTAGACGATGATAATAAACGACTCCTTTCCCAAATTTGACCTTCCGATTGATTTTATAGCAGATGATAGTATCACTGGGGATATTTTAAACTATTACAGTAATTTCCCATGCAAAATAAAAGCCGGTGTCTTTGTACTCTGTACCGAAGGGATGGTGAAAGCTACCATTAATTTGTTGGAGGTTGTCATTCGTAAGAATGATTTTGTAATTGTCCTTCCTAATTCGTTTATTCAGATACACGAAGTTTCGTCTGATACCCGCATTTCTTTTGCCGGTTTTTCATCCGATTTTATGCTTTCCGGCAACTATGTGGAAATCCTGCTAGACTCTATGCCTATGATCTTAAATAGCCCTGTCATTTCTCTGCAAGACGATATTGCCGGCTTGTATCGAAATGTATATCTTTTGCTGATTCGTGCTTATACACTTCCACATTCATTGGAAAATAAAGACATAATACGCTCCATACTGGCTATTTTCTTACAGGGAACGAAAGAACTGTATAAACGCTATGGCAGGAAGCTTGACGAACCTTTGAGAAGAGAGCAGGAGTTGTACAGGCAGTTTATACAGCTGCTGATGGCTCATTATACCAGTGAGCATGAAGTGGCATTTTATGCAGAAAAGTGTGGAGTTACTGCAGCGCATTTCTCTAGTGCAATTCGGAGAGCAAGCGGATACAGTCCGTTGGCAATCATCACGGAGATTATTATCATGAACGCGAAAGCACAACTGAAAACCACCCGGTTGCCGGTAAAAGAAATAGCATTCTCTTTGGGCTTTAACAATCATTCCTTTTTCAATAAATACTTCCGTAAACAGGTGAAGATGACTCCGCTGGAATATCGCGAGAAATAAATCTTTGTTTGCTTAAAATTGGGCTATACATAAAAACAGGATGTTTTATACATTTTCCCTGCTTTAATTAGAACCGGTGTGAGGGCAGCAATTCAAAAGGAGCTTAAATGTTTGTTTGAAGAATGTGAAAAGGTAGCACTTTGCTGATAAATCATTCTTTTTGCACTAATCTTACGTCAGAATCGGAATAAATGAATCTCTCTTTTTCTGATGTATAGCTATTTGCCAGATCAGCAATCAGCGAAGTTAGAAGTGAAATAGCTTGGAAACGACTCTTATTTCAATCTACAAATCCTTGCTCACCGATGAACGGTAGCTTGGTCGGTGAGCAAGGAGGCGTTCCTCACCGACCAAGGATACCTTTCATTAAAAGAACGGACGTTTTCATACAATGAAAAACGGTCTGTTTATCCTTTATTTAT
>PPYF01130104.1_pt1 | contig 15500 bp, 13 predicted proteins | sample 1559871 | NCBI WGS metagenome assembly PPYF01 (sample SAMN08240021, study PRJNA423297) | Human gut metagenome, whole genome shotgun sequencing project. | reverse complement strand
TACATTGTTTCTCGGGAGGAGAATTGGGGACCTAATCAATTGAATATCAATCACTTAGGTGAGAAACAATAAGAAATTTTATTGTTTACTACTGGTCAAATATTGTTTATTATGGAAAAAACTGAGAAATTGGGGCTACCCCCAACTGGGAAACTTGGAGTGTTCCGGCGATGGCTGGGGATCTACTCAAAAGAGGAGCGGGAGGTCCTGGACTACGCCCGCAAATTGAAAAAGACCACCATGCAAATAGCACGTGGACAGCAGAGTCTGCTGTCCCGTCCGGAATGGATGCGGCACGAGGACTGGGTTGAGGTCCGCAAACTACAAAACAAATTAGAAAGGAGGCGTAGAAAATGATTGCAATTTACCTGTTGGCCATCATCGGCCTGTTCGCGATTTTCGGCGGGATCCGTCAATGGTGGATTAGTCCCAAACGGAAATTGAGCCGATCCATCAAGCAGATGGAGAGAGCGGAGAGACGGATTCAAAAATTCAAAAAGAAGTCGTAGGCGAGTAGAATTGGTCCAGTAGAACTGGGACTTCTCCCGACCCACAAATACTGGACGGCACTCGCGTATACGGAAATTAAAACCAAACAAGCATGAAAGCAAAACACTTTAAGCAGCTCGGGAAAAACTGGGCTTTGTACTCGGAAGTCAATACCAAGTACTGTAATTGGACCCCATCCATCGCAACGGTCCACGAAGGCATGATTTGGCCGAACGGTATTTCGGTCAAGTTCCTGTGGTTCGGTGTGACCCTCATTCGCGTAAGCGAATAAATTAAAGATCCCCGGGGCCAAACGCTCCGGGGATTGTTGTGCAGAAATAAATTTTTAATTTGTATAAGGTTTGATTATATTTGAGGCATGGCACGAAGTACATATAAAATGAGTCCGCTCGCCTATATGGAGGAGGGACAGAAAAGGCGAGACGCCGGAGAATTTGTAAAGCCCACCGATGCGGAGGAGCTTTATTTTGCATTCATCGAGTACTGCAAATTCATGCAGGATAACTATTTCTCCCAGTCTCACAAGAATAAGAATGGCGACGACTGCAGCGTCTACATTTCCCGCCCGATGACCATCGAGTCATTCAGGCTGTTCGCTGGGATCAATCCTGTTGAGTACGGGGAACTCACGGGGGATCCGGTAGCAGCTGCAATTGGTGGCACCATCGAGGACGCCATCAATTCCCAGCAAATTGAGGGAGCACTGGTTGGCAAGTACGCTGCCAGCCTCATCCAGGTGCTTCAAGGACGCAAGACAAATGTCAACCTGACGGGAGGCATCACTCTCGAACAGATAACAGGAATGGAGGTAAAATAAAATGGGACGCCGGCTTCAATTTGACACCAAAGGCAACGAGAAGCAGAAGGAAGTGGCTCGGTTATGGCTTGATGACTCGGTCACTGACATTCTGTATGCCGGCACGAAAGGTGCTGGCAAATCCTACCTCGGGTGTTCCTTGATAGCCGGCGATGCCCTCACCTACCCGGAGACATTTTATTTTATTGCGCGTAAGACGGCCGCCGACCTGGTCCGGTACACCATACCCTCCCTCTACGAGGTATTTGCCCACTGGGGCATCACGGAGAACTACTACCACTTTAATGGCCAATACAACTTCTTCGAGTTGTACAACAAAAGCCGCATCTACCTGATCGATGCCAAGTATAACCCCAGTGACCCCATGTATGAGAGGTTCGGCTCCATGCAGATGACTCGGGGATGGGTCGAAGAGGGTGGCGAGTTTATCCGCGAGGCGAAGACCAACCTCCAGGCTTCCATCGGTCGTTGGAAGAACGACGTCTACAAGCTGGCTCCCAAACTCCTCATCACCTGCAACCCGTCCAACAATTTCCTCTACACGGACTACTACAAGCCGTGGAAGGAGAACAAGCTGCCTCCTTGGCGTCGATTCGTCAAAGCTCTGCCCCAGGACAACAAGACTCTCCCGGACAGATACATCGAAGGACTTCTCCAGAACCTGACCCAATCGCAGATCGAGCGATTGGTCTTTGGCAACTGGGAGTATGACGATGACCCGAATTGGCTGGTCGACTATGATGCAGTGTGCGACATGTTCAGCAATGAGTTCGTACTCCCGACGGGCAATCGGTTCATTAGCACTGACCTTGCTGGGAAAGGTCGAGACAGTTGGGTGGTTGGAACCTGGGATGGCATGGTATGCCGGATCCCCATTGCCAAAGGCTTCTCGGAAGGCAAGGAGATGGAGGAGAAGATCGCTAAATTGGCCACCGGTCTGAAAGTCCCCCGGTCCAGCATCGTCTCAGACGCTGACGGACTTGGGTTCTACTTGGAGAGCTACCTGAAAGGCATCCGGGAGTTCCACGGAGGACAGTCAGCTATTGACTCCAAGACGTACAACAACATCAAGTCGGAGTGCGCATTCAAGCTGGCAGAGCTCATCAACAAGCGCCAGATCCACATCATCTGCTCTCCCGAAGTTCAGGAGAAAATCAAGCAGGAGATGACGGTCCTCAAGTCCAAGAACACGAACTCCGCTGAGCAGAAGCGAGAGCTCATCTCCAAGGACACCATGAAGCAGCTACTCGGCAGATCTCCGGACTTCCTGGACATGCTCATCATGCGAATGATATTTGAGATAAAGCCGAAGGCGACTGGCATGAAGTCCGCCAAAATAATAATCCCCACAAAACGATGATACTGGACATCATAACCCTCATCCGCGACATAGTCAAGATGGTCAATCCTCTAGCCGTCTTTGAGTGTGACCAGGCTCGGATGCTGAACGTCAAAGTGGACACGATGGAGAGGTTCGTGACAGACTCGGACGGCAATCGGACCTCGTCCGACTTCGTCTATGTTGAGGAGCCCACCACTGGCTACTATGATATTCCTTACAGAGGGCACCAGAAGCAAAGGACCATCATGCAGATATACTTCTGCAAGTTCGAGCCGATGGCCAACGATGCCTACAAAGGCGACACGAAGTTCAGCCAGAACTCGCCCACCATCGGACGACTGGAGTTAAAGAACCAAATCGAGGAGCAGATGGTTCGGCCATTCTTGTATCTCTTGAAGACTTCGGAATTAGGTCTCAGACATCCAGAAATATTCAACACCATTAGAATTATGTATCCGTCTCCTCGGTTCGATGCCAACGAGGTCAGCGTAGGACTGGAGCTAACTGTAACGCAAGAATGGTGTCTCGATGCGTATAAGCCCATTCCTCCCAAGCCTGTCAGGCTGGTAGACATCATCCATGAAGGGTTTAACATGCGGGGAATTACGATAACCTTTGAAAATACTGAATCAAAACCCGTCGACAAGTCTGTAGGCACCGAATCCATAGCCACAGACACTGTTCCGAATAACCTGGTCACGGCATTGTACCCGTATGGAAGCATATTATGCGGAAGACCCCTAACCCCAGCATATGCAGGGGGAAAATGGAAGCTCAAAGAGTATACATTCCCGGACACAGAAGACTTAATTGTAACTAAAATCAATGTAAAACCTGAGGGAGAGTTCCCAGACGTCTGGACCTTCCGTGATATTTATACAATGGTATGATACAGCGAACCGACATAAAAGGCGGTCAGATGACGTTCGGCCAACGCATAGAGCTTGGCCGGATCATCACTGACAAGGAACTGACCGACATTGACAAGATGAAGGAAGGCATGCAATGTCTCGGCGTCAAATGGAGTCTGAGGAACACCTCAGAAATTGTCGAGCACTGGTATGAGGTTCTTCTGGGCATTAAGTACTGGATTGAACGAGAACAGACTGAGCTCAAGTACGAGCCCAGTGCCGAGGAAAAGGCAGCCGGTATTGCTCAGTTTTCTTTGTTGGTTGGCGAGATGGCTACCATCACTGCACTGGCCAAGGACTACTCGAAGGACCCGGATGAGATTCTGGAATGGAAATACGGGAAGGTGTACAACCTCCTTTTCACCAACTTGCAGAGCCACCTCTTCCGGGAGCGACTGAACAAGGAACTGGAGCGTAAGGCTCAGCAGAAAGCCAATGCTCGCAAACCTCGAAACAAATGGCGGTAGGACTGGAACAGATATTGGCTGAGGGCCTCACCCAGATGAGGGACGAGATCATCCGGGCATCACAGGACGCCGGGCAGGAAGCTTCGGGCAGAACCTATGCTCAGATAACGGTCCAGACGGGCCGGGAAGGCGAAACAGTTTGGGGGACAATCGAAGCCCCGAACTACTTCTACACTCTCATCCGTGGACGAGGTCCTGGAAAGATCCCCGCCAATTTGGGACAGATCATCATGGAGTGGGCAAAGCTCAAAGGCATCACCTTCTCGGACCCAAAGGACCTGGTCCGATTCGGAAATGCCACTGCATGGAAGATAAAACGAGAAGGCTCAGAGCTTTATCGCAATCACATTTACGTTGACCTGGTCGACACTCCCGCTGATAACTTCGAGGAGTACTTGGCTCAACACTTAGACCGGGCAATGGAGGTCCTCATTGAAGAGACATTCACCCCCGACAACAATATGGACCACGGATATATAATATAACGCGATATGGCAATTACCAACCAACCGGCTGAGGGTTCTTTATACTCAGCATATTCGCAAATACCAGTTGAGACCGACAACTCAACATCCGGTCTTGAGATCAAGACCCGGAACTTCGACGAGGCCAACATGATCTCGTTGAACATTATAGACAATGAGAATGTCGAAGTAATTGATAACAGTGGAGGTAGTAGTAACAACTATTTTGCGAGGTTTATTATCCGTAGAAGGGTGATACCCGGGGAATGGTATGCTTTTAGGGCTTCTCACGGGGCTGGAGTGGGTGCCACTTCACTCACCGTTGGTTTGTACCAAGCAACCAATTCGGGTGATCCTACCGCTGGGATTGCTAATACAAAGATGTCACTTGGTGCCAACATGACGTGGAAGGTTCAGGTACCGACCAGTATTACAGTAGTATCCCCCTGCGTTATACTTGTCATTTTTGCAGGTATTGAAGGAGCAACGGCTGGAGTGAAGGTTACTCTCTCAGGTATGAGTTTGGCCTACGGCCAGAACTTTATCAACTATAATCCCAGTCCAGTTAAAGCAGCGAACTCACTAACTGAAAGCATCGACATCTACAGAGACTCGGGATTCGGGACGACGAAGAAATACGACCTCAGTTTCTTGGCTAAAGCTGGATTCCGGGATCTTAACAGGACATACCCGTATGTTAACTCGCGCATAGGTTTTGGCATTGACTATAACCTCATATCGGCATACGCATACAGGGGAATCGGCGAACAAAACTTCAATGTCCGGTATGCCTCCCGGGGAGTTTGTCCCCGAGGCTACAGCGTTGACTTCTCCCAAAGGCCCGTAGGATTTGTGTTGACGGACCGGGTTCCTGACGGGGACGGACAACTATATGTTAAGAAGTATTTTGGGTACCCTAACTTCCTAACCCTGTTTGCCAAAGGGTCGATACCAGTAAACATGCAATCAGCCATGGAAGTGAATGTTATGTATACGGGGAATACATCCTTCGAGAAAGCGGAGATCTCCCCCCGAGTCAACATTCCGTTTGTCCTCGAGTTCGACGAGGAGTTGGCAGATGGTGCTGACTACGTCATTGTCGGAAATCGCAATTTGCCCTTGAACTCCGACAAATGGCATATACATTACGTCGATACAGAGGTACCTTGCAACCCATTCTACATTCGTTGGATAAACCAGAAAGGCGGATGGGACACTTACATGTTTGAGCAACACAAGAAGTATACGCAGGAGGTTGACCGGGGAGACCAATACGTATTAGCGAATTCCGGAGACCCCTATGCCTCACAGACGAGAGGCGAGTTAGCTCCGGAGTTTAAGAACATAGTCCAAGCAGGAGCAGAACAGCTTGATGAGAACGACTTCAACTTGCTCAAAGGAATTGCTCTCTCGCCTTTGGTCCAGGTTTACAACTATCAAATTGGAGCATGGCAACGAGTCCTCGTAGATGATACTGATCTGACTTGGGACACTAAGGCCCCACGGAACACTGTTAGCTACGAGTTCCAGCTTATTGACGAACAAACTCAGTGGTAATATGAACTACGAACTACTCATGAAAGGCATTGGCGGCGAGGTCTGGTCACTGGACCTCCCGCCGGATGCTCCTGCGATGAATTACCAGATCAACAATCTGGCGGAGCTGAAGGACAGGAATGCCTCGTACTCCCAGCGTATCAGTCTGCCCAGGACGACCCATAATGAGCAAGCATTCCAATTCAGTTTTGTAGTTGGCTCAGGTTCGTATGTGCCATACATGAAGTTTCCTTGCCAACTATTCTATGAGGGAGCACTCATATCCCCGGCTGGAGCAGTATTGAACATCGTAGACGTATCAGATACATCGATCGGGGTCCAGATCCTCGGGGCAACTACTGACTTGTTCGACACCCTCAACAACACTGACGCGAAGGATCCCGGAACTGGCATGTTCCTCCTCAAGTGGTACACGGACACAATGGGACAGACCGAGCGATCCCTCTCCGGCCCCGAGGAATCTAAAGTCCTGTATTTTTGGCTATATGCAACTCTCCAGAAGAATCCGAACGTGCCCCCGATCTCGGGGGAGGCAATCCAGGAAGTCCGAGAGTTGGACAAGTTCTACCCCCACCTCAACTGGTATGATCTCGTAACGTGGATCTTCGACCGGGAAGGTTACAGTCTTGAGACCGACGTGGATCCAGTCGACCGAGCCGAAATGTTTTTGCCTTGCACTTACCCCGTTTTGGCAGACAACCCCAATGCTCCGAAAGCATCCGGGACTGGCTGGATCCGGGATGCCCCTCCTGGCGGTTTAGCCGGTGTGACATGGCAAGGCTCCCCGGGGGTAACTCTCAGTGACCCGGTCGCCGGACGTTTGATTATAGACCCCATACCTGGGGAATTCAGCTGGATGACTCTATGGGACACGACCATCACGTTTAGTTTCTCATGGTCAAACACTTCTGCCATCCAAAGAGGTACGGTGTCAGTCCGGGTTACCCACTACAAGAACGACGGAACCAGTGCTATAGTGTTGACCAGATCCTGGTCGTCGGGGTCTTCTGGCAGCGCTTCGGTCGACATCCCGATGGAGGCAGGAGAGCACATACTGGTGTCTGGAACTCTCGTCGCAGGCAATTTCACTACCGATCAGTATGACATGAGATTTCCAGTCAGCATTACTGCTCCCATCCCGCCGGAAACTTCACCAGGGGATAGGCCTTATCCCGGGCTAACCTATGACCTCCTGGCTTCGACTGGGTTTAAGAGTTTGGGGGACATAGTCAAAGCTTTCTTACAGCTGTTTGGTCTGACTATTGACGTGAATCCCGCCACCAAAGTATCAAGAGCATACTCGGTTCAGGAGTCCTACAACAGACGAAGCTCGTCCGGGAAGAATTGGTCTGACAAGCTGATAAAAGGTAAGGACACAAAACTTACCTTCCAGTTATCCAGCTATGCCCAGTCCAACGAGATAAAGCTGGAGGACAACAAGGACAACAATGTTACTGACTCGTACAAGTTCAGCATCCCGGACGTCAACCTCCAGCCCACTAAACTCCTGTTCCAAATTGGGTTCTTGGCAGGACTCAACCAAACCCTCTATGATGCGGGCAGTACGCAAAGGGTACACACACTTGCTAACTATCCTATATGGACTATCAATAGAGGCCGGATGGAGAACGGGGAAATGACCGAGACGACTTGGGAGTACAATGCTCTCAGTAAGCCGATGGTCGTCCACATCAATAAGTCGGACTATCTGCGACCCCAGGTGAGTGTAGGCTACACCCTCACCCCAATACGGTTATACACGGCACGTTTCAAAAGTTTGAATTACTACGTTCCGAAGTACTACGACAAGCTCATCAACAATATACTCAAAAGACCGAAGATCCTACAGACCCAGATTCTTTTGGACTCGCTCGACATCCAAAGCCTGGACCTGTTCAACCCGATATGGCTGGAAGAGCATGGGTTCTGGTTCTACGTCTCGAAGATAAACAACTTCCAAGCTGGAAAGATAACCAAAGTGGACCTAATACGCATGTAATATGGCCGAAGAACAGAAAAATACAATTTACAACGTCCGTGTAACAGCTGAGGATGCCCTCAAGACGTTAGCCGAATTGAAACTCCGGTCCCAGGAGCTGAGGGATCAACAGAAGGCTCTGGGCAAAGTGACCGAGGAGAATGCTCAAGAATACTATGCGCTTGACAACCAGATCAAGGCAATCAACAGCGAGGCGAACAAGTACCAGAAGCAAATCCAGAACAATATTAAGCTCCAGAACCAACAGGAGGCAAGTTTAGCAAAACTTAGAACCCAGCTGGCTTTGGACAATGCCGAGTTTGCAGAATTAGGCAACTCAATGCAGGACGCGGCTCGTAAAGCCGAACTCGGCAAGCGTATTGCAGAAACCACCGAGGAGCTCAAAGCTCAGGAGGAGGCACTCGGGGACTATCGCCGGTCAGTTGGTAACTACGAGAAGGCAACGGATAACCTGAAACAGGAGCTCAACGACTTGACCGACACTCTGATCCGAATGGCTCAAGCCGGGGATACGAGTTCAGCATCCTTCAAGGAGATGGTCAAGCGAGCTGGGGAGCTCAAGGCGGCAGAGGACACGGTCAATACAGCCATCGACCAGACTGGACGAGGAATCGACACACTGGTCGCTGTCACGGATGCAACTTCGGCAATCACTTCCGTCTACGGTTTATGGACCACAGCCACTCAGGTACTGGGGAGCGAGAACGAGGAGCTCAATGCTATCATGACGAAGATGATAACCATCATCACGGCTCTTTCCTCTTTGTCTTCTCTCCAAGCAGCTCTCTCCAAGACCGAAGCCACTTATCGAGCTGCATCTAACTTGGTTCAGCTGGTTGGCATCAACCAGACTCGCGCCGAGACGAAAGCGATAGCTGCTAAGAACGCCGTCCAGGGAACTGGCAACATCCTCACCAAAGCAGCAGCAGCTGCCACATGGCTTTGGAACGCGGCTTTGGCTGCCAACCCCGTTGTATTGGTGGCAGCGGCAGTGGGCGGATTGGTGGCTGGAGTGGTTGCTCTTACGAACGCATTTAACAGTAATACGGAAGTTCAAGAGAGAGCAACCCGGGCAATGGAGGCATACAATCGAGCTGCCGAAGCCTCTACGTATGTACTGGATCAGATCGAGACCAAGCGGAACACTCTGTCCAAAGCCGAGGAGATCCGGGGCAAACGGGAGATCGAGAACCTCAAAGCCAATCATGCCACGTCGGAACAGATCGCCGAAGCTCAGCTTAAAACAGCCAACAAGCTCCGCGAGATTGAGATGAGTGCAGCTCGTCAAAGACAGATGGCTGCAATGGATGAGTTCGACTCCTTGAAGAAGGTGATTGCAGCCAAGGAGGAGGAGCTCAACACGTGGTCAGGAAGCTTGAACAAATACAAGGAGGCCAAAAAGGAACTCGACGACTTGAAAGGTCGATACCAAGAACTGTTCCGGACAATCGAGAATGAAGGAGCTGCAGTTGCCAATTTGGCTCTCGAGACTGCAATAGCCAATCGGGAGGCTCAGCAGTCCATTGCCGATAAGGCTCTGGAGGTTGCTTTGAAGAATTCGGAAGCCATGCAGAAAATCCGGGAAGACGATCTCAGGTTTCAAACAACATTCCAGTCTACGAGCATCGCCATCCGGATGGAGTATGAAAGGAAACTCTACAAGGCAGCTCAGGATGGAGCCCGGGAGCGTCTCGCTCTTCAAAAAGCTCACGGCAAAATCACTAACAAGGAGTATCAGACGGCTCTGAATGCCATGGCTCGGTCCGACAAGCAGTTCTACGAGAACCAAGCCAAACAGCTTAATGACTACCTTGCTGGGGTGAGAGCCAACATATTGGCTGTAGCCTCCGGAGGCACAGTCGACATGCAGATTGCCCAGGTGACTCAGAAGTACCAGGATGCCATGAAGGAGCTGGCCAACATTCAGCCTCCCCAATTCGTGAGGGGTATGAGCGAGGAGGAATACCAGAAGGAGTATGCAGCTTACGAGCAGTTCTTGGTCAACAGAGCCGAACTCGAGAAACAGATTCAGCAGAACCTCCAGGATGAAATCAAAAAGATCCGCGAGGACGCTACCAAACAGCAACTTGATAGGTTCAATCAAGCTCTCGATGAGCAGTATGCCGAGGACCTCTCGAAAGCAGCGGACAACGAAAGGAAGAAGCTGGAGCTCGAGAATGAGATGATCCAGAAACAAATCGAAGCCAGGAAAGCTGCCGGGGAGAAAACCTATGAGCAGGAGGCCCAGCTCCGAGCCAACAATCTTCGTCTCCAACAAATGGACCTCGACAAGGAACTCGCTCAAGCTGAGTTAAATCACAAGTCCAAGTATGAGATCCGGAAAAGGTATCTGGAGGCCGAGTTGGCAGCAGCTCAAGGAAACGAGGACGCCATTGCTCAGATCCAACTCGAGATGGCCGAGAACGAGGAGTCTTTATGGGAGGAGCGAATCGAGAAGCTCCAGGAGTATGCCGGAATAGCATCTAGCTTCGCCACTGCTTTCAACGATTTGGCCAGTGCTCTCGGGGAGCGTCGGGCTCAGGAGGTAGAAGAACAATACAGCCGGGAGGAGCAGGCATTGGCAAACATGTACGCTAATGGTCAAATCACGGAGGCCCAGTACAACGAGAAGAAAATCAAGATGGAGAAACAGAAGGAGAAGGAGTTGGCCAAAATCAAACGGGAACAAGCTATCCGGGAGAGGGCAATGGGATCCTTCGAGATTGGCATCAATACTGCCATCTCCATCATGGCATCGGCTAAAATGGGATTCCCTTTGGCTATCCCGTTCATTGCAGCAGCTGCGGCTTTGGGAGCAGTTCAGATGGCAGCTCTTTGGGCAGCTCCTCTGCCGAAAGCCGCAAGAGGTAAATACATTGAGGGACCCAGTCATGCCGCTGGAGGAGTGCACATTGAGGCCGAAGGAGGAGAGACCATCATTAACAAGAAGTCGAGCCGTATGTTCCTTCCTCTCCTGTCTGCCATAAACGAACTCGGTGGCGGAGTACCGTTCACTAAAGTTGGGTCGGACGGGGGATATGCTATCCGATCATTCGCTGAGGCGTCGGAGCCCATGAATCGGCTTGACATGGAGAGGGCAATTCAAAAAGCATTTGGCCAGGTGAGAGTGATTGCTACAATCGAAGATATTCGGAGGGAAGATGCTAACTACGTGCAGATTCAGGACCGGGCTAATTTTTAAATAGTCCAGCACAAATAGTATTTCAATATCTATTAGGAATAATTATATTTGTATCGAAATAATTTGGCACATGATATTCATCAACTTAAAAGGCGCAATTGACTCCGAGGAGAATCGGATCATGATGGAGCTTTGGGACGGGCCCTCAGAAATTTGCTCCGTGGAGACCTTCCGCCGGGTACTTGATGAACACCCCGACGAACAGGAGGTGTGCATCAACATTGACTGTGACGGGGGCTCTGTTGAGGAGGGCTTCAAGATTTACGATTTTCTTCGCATGAGCGGGAGGACGATATATACAAATATTGTCGGGGGATGCCACTCGATGGCAGTGTGCATCCTGTTGGCAGCTCCGGCAGAGAACCGGTCGGCAAACAGGAATTGCCGGGCACTCATCCATCGGGTATACATGCCGGTCGGGGATTGGCTCACTTCCGACGATGCTCGTAGCATTGCCGAGGAGCTTGCTCTGGAGGAGGAGGCTATTCTTGACGTGTATGTCGAGAGAACAGGTCAGGACCGGGAACGGCTCCGCAATGTCATGCATGAGGAGCGCATCCATGATGCCAAATCACTTCTTGACTTGGGATTCATTTCCAAAATCAATTCATACAACACAAACCAAATTTTTAATGCTATGGCAAAAAACGAAAAAAGCGCTTATGAAAAATTCATGAGCAAAGTCAAGGCATTCCGGAATGGCAAGAAAGGCTCTCCCGCCAACTTCGACTATCTGGATGCTGAGGGTCAGGTCGTTCTCCAGACCGTAGGTGAAGAGGACAATCTGGCCGAAGGTGTAGAGGCAACTCTCGCCAACGGCGAGACGTCGGGAACAGTCGTTCTGGAAGACGGCCGGGTGGTTACCGTCGAGGACAACATCGTCACCAGCATCGAGATGGAGGACACCGAGTCTCTCGAGGACCGCGTTGCAGCACTGGAGGCGATGCTCGACGAGGCAACGAACCTCATCGAGGAGCAGGAGAACGAACTCCGCAACCTCCGTGGTAGCAACTACCGCCCGAAGAACCGCAAGACGGTTCTGCCCGGAGGCAAGAAGCCCGAACCCTCGGCAGCTGACCTCAAGAACGAAGCTCGCGAAAAGCTCCAGAAGGTCAACGCTGCCAAAAAGATTCTCAAGTAGTCAAACTCAAAAACTTTAAGAACTATGGCAGTTAAAAATGGCGGATTTCTTGACATGGACAAGTTCACTTTTTGTGGACGTGTCATTCAGGCAATCTCGGAGATGATTATGGAGGACACCATTCAGGGTCCTGACATCAACTCCATTCACACAGTCTTCCCCGACATCGTCACTAACACTGAGGTGGGTTACATCGGCGAGGGCGGCATGGTCGGCGTGGTCAACACCGGGTGTAACCCGACTCCTCAGCCGTGGAACATCAACACCCGCAAGCTGAAATGGGAGCCCGGCATCTGGGAGATCCTCCTGTCCCAGTGTTACACTGACCTTCAGCAGTCGGCAACTATCTACTCTCTCCGCACCGGCGTCGACATTCCGGACTTCACGGATACGGACTACATGAACATCGTCATTGAGGTTCTGGAGCGCTCCATTATGGACTTCTGGTACCGCCTGTTCTGGTTCAACGACAAAGACGCCAAGAACGTTACCGACAGCGGTATCATTACGGATGGGCTCGACCTGAAATTCTTCACCATCATCAACGGTTTCTGGAAACAGATTATCACACAGGCTACAGCTAATCCGTCCCAGCGCGGAGCAACAATTACGGAAAATGCCGGGGCATCTTACGCAGCTCAGAAGCTTACTCCGGACAAGGCCAAGGAATACATTCAGTCGGTCGTGTTCAGTGCCCCGCTTCTGCTCCGTCAGCAGTCTGACAAATTTATCCTCGTTACCCAGTCTGTCTACGATGCCTATCAGCAGTCTCTTATGGACGCTTGCTGCCTCGAGTCGGCTCGCTTAGCTCTGCTGAATGGCATGGAGGCTCTCAGCTTCAATGGCATCCCTGTCATCGCAATGCCCACCTGGGACAAGATCATCGCTACGTCGGAAGACACTGGCACGAAGCTCAACAATCCCCATCGAATTCTCTTCACCTCGAAGAGCGTGCTCGGCATAGGGGTTGATGCAATCGACAGCTTCGAGAAGATGCGGATCTGGTACGAGTACAAAGACCGCGTAGTCTACGTAGAACTCATGGGTCGGGCGGATGCCAAGCTCACTAACCCGGATCTGTTCTCGGTAGGTATCTAATCCTCAAAAATCTAAGAAAATGGCAGGACTTGATTGTTCTAAAATCAAAACAGGATTCATCAACCAGGTGTGTGGTAAGCCGGCAATCGCCGGCACCACCGCCAGGGTGATTCTCCTCAGCTACTCGGACGTCGACAAATCGAAGTCTGTTATAACTGACAACGTTATCTCTTCGCTCATCCTTAAGACCGGTGCCACTGGTTACGAAGTCGACTCGCTGCCCAACGCAACTGTAGGCTCGGACACCATCAATGCTGGCACGTACCTCAAGACTCACCAGCACAACGTGGTCGTCCGAATCTTCAAGAAGTCGGAAGCAGCCAAGAAGTTCGTAAACGGCCTGACCAATGCCCGCGTCATCGCTATCGTCGAGAACAACGACACCGGAGACAACGGGGACACCAAGTACGAGGTGTATGGCTGGGACTCGGGTCTGGAGCTCACCGAAATCACTGTCACTACCGAAATGACCGACGGCGTCGCATACCAGGTAACTCTGGCCAACGGCACCATCGCTCAGGAAGGTTCGCTCCCGATGAGCCTCTTCGACACGGACGAAGCCACCACAGACCTCATGGTAGACGGGCTTCTGACCAAAGGATCTAAACCGTAGCACTCATGACTGACATGCTCGAAAGACTGAGAGCTTACCAATCCAAGTATGGGTCCCTGAAAGGCGAAGCCTATCGGGCCCATACATTGGAATTGGAAAAAAATCCCGCTCTCCATCGAGAAGTAGATGAACTTTCTCGATACTTTTTGAATAAGTCAGTTTCCCGATGCGGCTTCTGCCTGATCGAAGCCGACTTAGCATTAAGACGAATAACAGAACAACAAATGAAAAACGTAGCACACCCCGATTACGAACTCCGAGCAGGTACTCTGCTCCACGACCCGATCAACAAAGAGTTCAGCAAGATCCTCACCCCGAGGAACATCACGGAGGATCTCTGCCTGTACCACATCGCATTCAACAAGGATGCGCTCTCGTACTTCACCCGAGTTCCCGAAGACCTGAACGACCGACTGGAGAAATTCATGTCTCGTTATGGCAAGGAGATGCCGGACAAGGACGTGGAAATCAAGAAGCGTCAGGCTCAGGTTCTGAGCAAGCAGATCGATTCTGTCAAAGCCGAACTCGAAGAGCTGAACAAGAAACAGATCGAGCTGAACGCCAAGCTCGATGAGTACTCCAAAGCCATGGAGGCAATCCATGCCATTCTCGACTCGGCATCCGCCGAGGAGAAGACCGAGGAGAAGACCGAGGAGAAGACCGAGGAGAAGACCGAGGAGAAGACCGAGGAGAAGCCCGCCGACATCGACACCGAGGTGAAGGAGTTCATCGACGCCGGGATGGATCTGGAAGCCATCAAAGAAGCCTATGCAGACTCGCAAATGTCTGCCGGGGAGATCGAAGAGGCTTACAATCGTGTAGTCAATCCCGTTTCGGAAACTCCCAAGAAGGGAGCCAAAAAAGGAGGGTCCAAATAGGACTGGTAATAGGACGGGGTCGCTTCCCGTCCCTCCTACTATTAAAATTACGCCAGTATGAAAGTTGCACAGATCAAATCAGCTCCTCAGTTCGTATCCCGGGACTGGAGGCAATATGGCATCCAGACATACGGAGATACCAATGATTTTCCCCAGACGGTCAGCGAGATTGTTCAAGCCTCAAAGACCGGAAATGCCTGTGTGAGCATATACAATGACTTCGTATACGGTCATGGGTTTAAGGATCCCGGCATTTACAGATTACGGGTAAACAAAGAAGGGGAGAAGCTTGACAAGATCCTCCGCATGGTTTGCAAAGACTTTACGGTGTGGCATGGATTTGCAATTCATGTTAACTATAACATGAATTTCCGAGTCAGCTCGATCCACCACATCCCATTCGAATCCCTCCGACTGGAGAAGGCGGATGACAATGGGTTTATTGGCCGGACGGCATACCATCCGGATTGGGGTCACCGAGACAAGACGAGGTCCCGGTGG
>PPYF01494571.1_pt1 | contig 15501 bp, 7 predicted proteins | sample 1559871 | NCBI WGS metagenome assembly PPYF01 (sample SAMN08240021, study PRJNA423297) | Human gut metagenome, whole genome shotgun sequencing project. | reverse complement strand
GGACTCTTTTGTTTCTCGGGGGGGGGGAGGGTCGGCTGAAATTGAGGGAAGAAAAGTTTCTGCTGAAATATTTCCCGTAAAAGGTGAGGCGGGTCATGCCGTGTGGGTTTTGTGTGTATACTAATCTCAATGCAAACGTGCGTTCCATCATAGATGTGCATCACGAGTATGCGGGGTGGGTTGTGTTCCCCCACCCTCAGATTGTCGAGATGGCGCCACGTTTCAACACTCATCCCGGGCCGGGAGCGCATGGTACCTCACGTGCGCATCCCGGTCCTCAGACAAGGACAGATCATGACCACTTTCACCCTCAACCGCCGCGCACTGCTCACCGGCACCGTCGCCCTGGGCACCGTAGGCCTGCTCGCAGCCTGCGGCGGCAACTCCTCCAAGACCGAAACCAGCGCTCTCTCCGCGGGCGACGACCTCTCAAAGGCAGTCTCCTACAACGAGAAGGACCGCTCCGCCCTCAAGGACGGCGGCGAACTGCGCCTGAGCGCTGACGGCATCGGCCCGAACTTCAACATCCTCAACACCAACGGCTACACCGCCGGCAACCTGAACATTCAGGCAGCCATCAACTCCGCCTTCACCGGCGGCTTCTACGCCGACTTCCGCGGCGAGTCGCACATGAACGAGGACTACGTCACTGAGTACAAGGCGCAGACCGTTGACGGCGTGCAGACCGTGACCTTCAAGATCAACCCCAAGGCAGCCTTCAACGACGGTACCCCCATCGACGTGAACGCCGTCAAGAGCTACCAGACCATCTACACCGCCGCGGCATCCGGTTCGGACTACCAGATCACCCCCTCGCCCATCTGGGAACAGGTCGCAAGCGTCGAGGCTGTGGACGGCGATACCCGCCACGTGAAGGTCACGATGTCCAAGCCCTGGTACCCCATCGAAGGCAGCTTCACCTCGTTCCTGCACCCGGCATTCGCCGACCCCAAATTCTTCAACGACGGCCTGAACGACAAGCCCCTCGACCAGTACTGGGCAGGCCCCTTCAAGGTCGGCGAGTGGAACTCCTCCTCCAAGGTGCTCACCGTCGTCCGCAACGACAAGTGGTGGGGCCAGAAGCCCGCCCTCGAGCGCATCACCTGGCGTGAAATGAGCTCCCAGGCAGAGCAGGCAGCCTACAAGAACAACGAAATCGACTACGTGGACGCCAGCACCCTCAGCTCCTACAACGAGCTCTCCGGCGTGGCAAACACCGATATCCGCAAGGGCAGCGCCCTCGGCGTGGGCAACTACGAAATCAACCCCGAAAAGGTGCCCCTGCCCGTCCGCCGCGCCTTCGTTGCAGCCCTCAACCGTGAGCAGCTGCAGAAGCTGCGCTACGAGAAGCTCGGCTGGAAGGAAACCCTGCCCGGCTCCATGTGCATGCTGCCCATGCAGGAAGGCTACCAGGACAACTACCCGACCAAGCTCGGCAAGGACGTCGCCACCAAGATCCTTGAGGACGCGGGCTACACCAAGTCCGGTGACTACTACACCAAGGACGGCGCTAAGGTCTCCTACCCGGTCATCACCTTCGGTAGCGACCCGGTTGTCAGCTCCACCGCACAGTTCCTGGTTCAGCAGATGAAGGAAATCGGCGTTGAACTGACCATCGAGAACCACGGTGCCTCCGAAATGTCGAGCATCATCTCCTCCAAGAACTTCGCGATTAAGACCGGTGGCTACGGCATCACCACCTCCCCGGTGGATGCGGCGAACTACTTCTACATCTCCGAGACCAACAACGGTCACGGTAAGGATCTGGACTCGCTGGCAGCAACCATGATGTCCACCGAGGACCCGAAGGAACAGCTCAAGATCATGAACGAGCTGGAGAAGCGCCACCTGGACGAGGTCGCCATCTACGTGCCCACCCACAACGGCCCGAACTTCAAGGCGTGCCGTAAGGGCCTGGCAAACTACGGCCCCATGCTCTTCGGTCTGCCCTACTACAACCCGAACGTGTGGATCAACGTCGGTTGGGAGAAGTAAAAATCTAAGCGTTGAGCACCGCTCACACACTCCATAAGGGGTAAAAGCGCTACAGCGGCGTGTTACAGAAGGATTAAAACCTTCTGGAGCACGCCGCTTTCCCGTTCCTCAGAGATTTGCACGGATATACTTAAAACAAATGCGGGCATTCTGCCCGCGACCCCGGCAGAGACTGTCCTCCCGCCGGGTTGGAGTGTTAGTTGCGCACCGTTCGCGCGCCGCCTCCACAACACTGCGAATACTCTAGGAGAAATTCCATGAAGAGCATGTCTGTCTCTCGCCGTACCCTCCTGACCGGCACCGTTGCCCTCGGCACCGTCGGTCTACTGGCTGCCTGCGGCAGCTCGAAGGAAAAGGTTGGCGGTAGTGCCGCTAACAACGCTGAAGATATTCTGAAGAACCTTCAGGTCAACAAGCAGGACCGTTCCTCTCTCAAGCAGGGCGGCACCCTGACTCTCGCGGCTACCGCCCTGGGCCCGAACTTCAACCTGCAGACCCAGAGCGGCTACACCTCCAGCAACCTGGACGCACTGGCACCCTGCAACATTCCCGCCGTGATGGGCTTCTACACCATGAGCCCCGACGGTGAAGGTACCCTCAACACCGAGTTCTGCACCGAACACAAGACTGAAACCGTCGACGGTGTGCAGACCGCAACCTTCAAGATCAACCCGAAGGCAGCCTTCAACGACGGTACTCCTATGGACGTGAAGGCTGTGCAGGCTTGCTGGAAGGTCTACAGCGCAGTCACCGACAACCCCTACCACATCACCGATAACCAGATGTGGCAGCAGGTGGAAAGCATCGAGGCAGTGGACGGCGACGACCGCCACGTCAAGGTCACCATGAAGACCCCGTACTACCCCTCCGAGGGTCTGTGCGCCTTCGCAATTCACCCCGCTCTGGAAGACGTCAACCTCTTCAACGACGGCTTTGTCGACAAGCCCCTCGACCAGTACTGGGCAGGCCCCTTCAAGATTGGTGAGTGGAACTCCTCCCAGAAGGTGCTCACCCTGGTCAAGAACGACAAGTGGTGGGGCGAGAAGCCGGTGCTGGATCGCATTATCTGGCGCCAGATGGACTCCGATGCAATCCGTGCAAGCTTCAAGAACGGCGAACTGGACGCCTTCACCTTCGTGGGTGCAACCAGCTACAACGCTGTGAAGGGTCAGGCAGGCACCGAGATTCGCCAGAGCCAGAACACCAACGTCAACATTATTCAGCTGAACCCCAAGCGCATCGAGGACCTGGCACTGCGCCGCGCAATCCTCGCAGCTGTGGACCGTGAGCAGATCGCTAAGGCGTACTTCTCGCAGCTCGGCTGGACCGAGCCGCTGCCCGGCTCCATCATCGCAATGCCGTTCCAGAAGGGCTACCAGAACAACTACGAGGGTGAGTCCGGCGCCCAGGCAGCCGCCAAGATTCTGGAGGCCGCAGGCTACTCCAAGTCCGGCGACTACTACGCTAAGGGCGGCAAGACTGCCAGCTTCGCCCTGACCTCCTTCGGTTCCGAGGCTGTCTACCAGGCTGTCTACCAGATCCTGGAGCAGCAGCTGAAGTCCGCAGGTATCCGCCTGACCTCCGACAACCAGCCGCAGTCGAACTCCAACTCCGTGCTCGGCCAGAAGAGCTACGAAGCAATCTTCACCGGTTGGGGCGTTCTGCCCGACCTGGCATCCTCGGCACCCTACTTCTTCACCACCGAGGTGTTCGGAGTCGGTGACCCCGAGGTTGATAAGCTCATCGAGAAGCTGCAGAACACCGAGAACGATGGCGAGCGCATCAAGATCGCCAACGAGGCGGAGAAGCTCTACTACGAGAAGGTCGCTGTGTACCTGCCCTACGGTAACGGCCCGATGTACGCCGCTGTGAAGGCAAAGGTTGCAAACTACGGTCCGTCCCTGTTCAAGCAGAGCTACACCAGCGCTGACTACTGGGTCAACGTCGGCTGGCAGGAGTAGAACAGACGGGAGTAATACCGCTTTCGGTAATGCTCTAGTCATCCTGTAGGACTCAAAATCCCGGGTACTCTCACGAGAGAGTGCCCGGGATTTTTCTGTTCCCCTTGTTCTGCGTCCTTCAGCGGGACACGTTAGCGGGATATGTAATTACAAAAACTAGGGGGGAGGGGAATGCCGCCCTAACCGGTTGCTACCACTCGCCCATGTACAGGGAACGCTCCTGCAGGTACCTCAACAGGTTCGGGTTCTGCCGCAGATAGAAGATGCGGTAAATGCCGCCTCCAGCGACAATAAAGGCCAGCGGGAATCCCAAAATCACGAGGACGCGGCTCATATTAGCTGGCAAATCAAAAGGAGCACCGCTGGTTGCGACCAGCACAATCCACAGAGAATATCCAGCGCAAGCTATCGGGGTACCCCACATTCCGCGCACCAGCCAGCTCACCAGCGTCACCGCAATGACCCACGCGAGTGCCAACGTGAACTGATGCCGCTCCGCGTGAGCCCAGGGGAGAGCCCCCACGAAGATAATTGCGGGGATGCCGAGGTAACCGGGGATATTCAGTGAGGCAAGAATGTTTACGCAAAAGTAGCCCAGGAAAATAGCGCTCAACGACGAAGACAGGAACAGGTGCAGGGGTATCGTGCCGTCGCCGCTATAGGCTGCGGTGGGGCCTGCATACACGGTTTCAAACATGAGGGTTAGCGGAGTCATCATGTATTCAATCCAGACCACCAGCGCAAACGCACCGAAAATGCCGAGAGCCTGCATCAGCGCAATCAGCCGTGAACGCGCATCGTGAGGAATGGTGAAGCTCTGACCCTTCGCCTTGACTCCGCAGACATGAACGACAGCTACCATTGCCGCGATGCACAGTACCCAGCGCAAGAGGACGCCGGGCAGCTCAGGAAGACCGCCGTAAGCCCCCGTGGCGGGGTCACCCCAGGCTCCGGGGAGCAGCGTAATAGCGTGAGCACCCTCGGGGAGATGGGAGGAAGAGGCAAGCCGGTGCGGCTCATAGATAACCCACCACAGAAGGCAGGCTGGAATCAGCGCGGAGAGCTTACGCAACAGAACCGGAAACGGCGCGGCCTCATAGACGAGCGCCTCAAGATTGAGCCGGCGCATCAGCCGTCGAACAGGAGAAAGAGCATGCAACTCTTTTTGCTGCTCTTCCCACACCCCGGTATCCCATGTCCTAGTATCAGAAGACATCATCGTACTCCCTATCACGTGAGAACTTCCTTGTTGAGCTTATTATCACATTAGCAGAAATACCCCCCCGGCTAGTGCCTAAACCCCAGCAAAACCTGCCCAACAAACCCTGCCCAAAGAATCAGCACATCAGGAAGCAGGGTATAAAGGAAAGGGGCCCCACCACAATGGTGGGGCCCCTTAGAGCCTCAGAAAGCGAACTACTTAGTGGTCACCTTCAGGACGGTGCTCAGGTTCTGGTGAGCAACGCCCGGCAGACCCTTAACCTCAGCAAACTTGCGGGTGTTGGTGACAATCACCGGGGTAATCAGCGGGTAACCCGCATCCTTGATGACCTCGGGATCGAACTCAATCAGAGTGTCGCCGGCGGCAACAACATCGCCCTTGGCAACCTTCACGCTGAAGCCCTTACCGTCAAGGTTCACGGTATCCAGACCAACGTGAATCAGCAGCTCAATGCCGTTCTCCAGCTTCAGGCCCACAGCGTGGCCCGAGGGGTAGGTTGCGGCAACCTTACCGGCTGCGGGAGCAGCAACAGTGGTACCGGTCGGCTCAATCGCTACACCCTCGCCCAGCTTGCCAGCCGCGAAAATCGGGTCCGGAACATCGGCCAGAGCAACGGCGGTACCCTCAATCGGGGCGTGCAGCTCAATGACCTCACCGGCTGCAGCGGGAGCCGCGGCGGCGGTCGCAGCAGCAGCCGGAGCAGCCTTAGCGACAACAGTCTCAGCCTTAGGAGCGGCCTCAGCATCCTCAGCCTTACGCTCCGCAGCGTGCCTTACAGCGTCAGCCTTCGACTCATAACCGAACAGCAGAACACCGGTCATGGCGCCGAAGAACGCAATAGCCAGGCCAATCACGTACAGGTAGGAAGGCTGCATAGCCGGAATCGACAGCAGCGAAGTGAACGCGAACGCGTAGGACTTAACGCCCAGGAAGGAAATGGTAGCACCACCAATAACAGCGGGAACCAGAATAATCGGGATCACGCGCTTGTAACGCAGTACCACACCGTACATCGACGGCTCAGAAATACCGCCCAGCAGACCGGACATCGACGCACCGATAGCGGTCTGACGCAGCTCACGGTCATGCTTCGCACGGATAGCCACACCGGTGACCAGACCGAACACAGCGAAGTTGTACGCACCCATCGGGGACTGAATGAAGTCGGTACCCATGGTCTGCAGGTTGTTAATCATGACAGCGTTCAGCGGCCAGTGCAGACCCAGCGGAACCATGAACAGGTACAGGCCAGCAATCAGAGCACCAACCAGAGCCGGAGCAACATCGTTAATCATCTTCAGGAAGTCAGAGATGCCCATAGCCACACCGATACCGATGGGGCCAACCAGGAACGCGGTCACCGGAACCAGAATCATGACCGAAATCATCGGCACGAACACCATCTGCAGCATCGAAGGAATAACCTTCTTCAGGAAGCGCTCAAGCGGAGCCAGCAAAGCAACAGCCAGCAGCGGGGGGAAGACCTGACCGGTGTAGCTGAACGCGTACAGCGGCAGATCCAGACCGAAGAACGGAACGTTCAGAATCTTGGTGGCGGGGTCAGCCAGAGCGGTCAGATCGGTGAAGGTACTGGTCATCAGTGCAGCGGGGATAGCCGCACCAACCCACATGTTCGCGCCCAGACGCTTAGCAGCGGTAGCACCCAGCATGATGGGCATGAAGTTCAGCACCGACAGCGAAGCAGCCTTCAGGATGTACCAGAAAGCAAACTGATGCATCCACTGGTTGTTCAGAGCGGTAGCGGCTTCCTTATCAGCCACGCGAGCACCGTTGACGATGTCCACGTTCACAACCTGACCGGTCAGGTCGGTGTACTGGCCGAAGAAGCCCAGCTGCTGCAGGAACACGATGAGGGTCAGAATCATCGAGGTACCCAGAAGTGCCCACAGCAGCGGACGGAAGGAGTCAGACAGAACGTCGAAGACGTTGGTGAGCCAGCCGGCCTTCTTGCCGTTAGACTCTGCCGGAGCCTCGCTCTCAGCCTGCTTCGACATGGAGGGCAGCGCGTTAATCTCGTTGTACACGGCCTCAACGCGGTCACCCAGCACCACCTGGGTCTGGCCGGACTGCTCAATCACGGTGAGCACGCCGGGCAGGGACTTAATCTTCTCGTTCTGCACGGCCTCGTTCGACACGGGGGTCACACGCAGGCGGGTCGCGCAGTGCGTCATGTGCGAGATGTTCTCGGGGCCGCCGAGGCCGTCGAGAATCTTCTCGCCAAGTTCGCGGTTGTTCACGATACTTCCTTAGATATGCGGTCAAAGTCTATGCACAGGGTGAAATCTGAACGGTCGGGTGGGGGTGGGAAAACAGCCGCGCTACGCGCAAAAGCTTCCCAAAAACACAAAAGACCCGAGCGCTCTCAACCTACGGTCGGGACGGATGCCCCGTACGGGTACAGCGATACGGCGCGACCACCGGCTACGCGCCGGAAGCTACACTACCGCTATGGTGTTGAGTCACTCAGGTCTTGCCTGCCAATCCAGTAACAATCCTGTTCAAGAGAGGGATACCCCTTCTCAATAGTTCCCTGTAACTTTAAGGGTTTTCCCAGGTTCAGGGCAAGATGGATACAGGAAACTCCCAGAAGCTGTTAAAAATTTCCGCAAATGGATGCGACCCCCGGGCGGGTCATTCGGGCGAGCCAACCGACGGATAAAGGCACAACGCACGGAGGGCCCCGCATCCTCGAAACGAGAATACGGGGCCCTCCAAAAAGTCCCAGCCGGGGCTATCCCGGGTAGGGGCAACGAACTACTTCGCGGTCTTCTTCGGGACGAAGCTCAGCGAGGCCACCTCAAGATCGGGGTAGTGGCGCTTCTGCCAGCGGCGGTTGCGATGCGCATTCACCTCAATCAGAGCCGCACCCAGGGCACCGGCACCAATTGCGGTCCACAGCAGGTGCGGGGCCACCTCGGTGAACTGGTGGTACTCCACTAGGATCGGCACGAAGAGCGCCGCGAAGAACACCGCCAGCAGCGCACCGAAGAGCAGCACACGGGCGCGGTTCAGCGGGCGGGCCACGGCGGCCAGGTTCCACAGGCCCATCATGACCAGGGTAATGAACGAAGCTGTCTGCACCTGGCGGATATCGCCGATGTGCATCCACAGCGAAGTGGCCGTCACCAGTAGTAGCATGGCCACCACAATAATCGAGTTCGGAACCGTGTAGTTCAGCACGCGGCGCAGGAAGCCCGGCACGTAGCGGCGCGAGTTCGGCAGTAGGGTCAACGCGAAGGAGGACGCACCCACAATCAGGAAGTCAGCGGTCGAGTACTGGCGCGGCAGGAAGGGGAACACCCAGCCGAACAGGCCAAACACCACGCCCAGCAGAATCGCGAAACCGGTCTTCGTCAGGAACAGGTTCGCCACCATCTCAATGTTCGTGATGACCTGGCGGCCCTGCTCCAGGGCGGCCGGCAGAGACGAGAACTTACCGTCCAGCAGCACCAGGCGAGAGACAGCCTTCGTCGCCGGGGCAGCGTTACCCATCGCGATACCCAAGCTTGCGTGCTTGAGCGCCAGCGCGTCGTTAATACCGTCACCGGTCATCGCCACCACGTGGCCGCGCTCCTTCAGTGCAATGACCATGTTCTTCTTCTGCTCGGGCGAGACACGACCGAAAATATTGTGGGTCGCGGCAGCCTCGGCAAGCTCCGGGCCGTCCTCGGGCAGGGTAGAGGCATCAACCGCGCCGGCGGAGGTGTCCATACCCGCAGTCTTTGCGGCGGCGGCAACCGTGAACGGGTTATCACCCGAGAAGACCTTCAGCGTCACACCCTGACGGTGGAAGTACTCCACAATCTCCGGGGCGTCCGCGCGCACGTTCTCGCGGAAAATCACGAACAGAACCGGGGTAGCGTCCGCCGGAATCTTCTGGACGGGCTCACCCTTCTCGTTACGCACCACGGCCGCGGCATGGGCCAGCACCATCGTGCGCAGACCCAGAGCCGCTAGCTCGGCGGCGCGCTCGCGCTCGGCGGTGCCCTTAGCGAGCAGCGCCTCCGGGGCGCCCAGCAGCCAGGCCCCCGAATCCTTAAACTCAATCGCGCTAAAACGCAGCGCCGACGAGAACGGCACGATGCCGCTGACGGTAGCCGAGGAAGCCTGCGGGAAGCCGCCGGTCAGCGCTGCGGCGGTCGGATTCGCGTTCTCATCGTGGCCGAACCACGACAGCGCCTCGTTCCAGCCGGTCGGCAGGGAGGCACGCCAGGAAGTATGCTCGGCAGAGTCGGCGTCGGGGCCCTCAGCCACCGCCTCGGTGGTCAGGGGACGCACCGAATCAAAAATCACGCCACCTTCGGTCAGGGTGCCGGTCTTATCGAAGCAGACCACGTCAACGCGAGCCAGCACCTCAACCGCAGGCTGCTCCTGCACCAGGATATTGTGCTTGCGGCCCAGAGCCACGGCTGCCGCGGCGAAGGCCAGGGTGGTCATCAGCGCCAGGCCCTGCGGAATCATCGAAGCCACCGAAGAGACCACGGCGATAGACACCTGCTCCCACATGTGGTTCTGCTCCACGGCCTCCAGGCCACCGGCGGCGCGAATCTGACCCCACAGCACCACCGGAATAATGACGGCCAGACCAATCGTAATCCAGCGGACCACGAGGTTCAGGGCATCGCGCAACTCAGACTGGATACGCGAGAACTGGCGCGCCTCGTCGGAAATCTTGCTGGCTCGCGAGTTCGCACCCACGTGAGAGAGCAACACGCGACCGGTACCACCCAGCACACTCGAGGCCGAGAGCACCATGTCGCCCGGGCGCTTAGCAATCGGGTCGTTCTCACCGGTCAGCAGGGATTCGTCCAGCTCCAAAGAATCGGAGGTGAGCACCACGGCATCGGCGGGCACCTGATCGCCGCGCTTGAGGACCACAACGTCACCCTCAACCAGCTGCTCCATCGGAACCTCAACGCTCTTACCGTCACGCACGGCAGTAGCGGGGGAGCGGTCCAGCAGGGAGATGCGGTCCAGCTCAAGCTTCGCCTTGTACTCCTGCACGAAACCGATGACCACGTTAGCGATAACAGCCGCCAGGAAGAGCAGATCAGCCCAACGCTGGTACATAATCACCACGGCACCGCAGGCACCCAACACAAAATTGAAGACCGTGAACAGGTGCGCACGCATAATGCTCCACAGCGTGCGAGAAGACTTATTGTTTTGGGTATTGACCTTACCCTCAGCCGTCAGGCGTGCAACGTCATCGCTGGTGAGGCCGTGCTGGGCGATATCGAAAGATCCGCTATGCGGTGTTTCAGAATATTCGGGAATGTAGCCGGCAACGGCAGGCGTTGCCGTTTTCTGCTGAGGGTCCATGCAGGGGTCTCTTTCTCGAATGGATGGAATGCTGAACTGAATAGAGTTCAGTATTGCGGACACTACCTTTCAGTGTATCCGTGCAGGAGGGGATAAAGATAATCTCCGCCCTGTAATGAACTGATATTTATAGCCATTCCAGAACGGAGATTTAATATATGCGAATACTGGCATATTTTGAGGTGGAAAGTGTTTGCGGGATGGTTCGCTAACGCCCCGTAAAATCAGCGCGCTAGCAGACTCAGTGCGCTAGCAGACTCAGCGCTCCGGCAGAATCAACAAACGATTCGTCACCGGATGCCTCAACACCTCAATCGGATGCTGATACACCTCAGACAACAACTCCGCCGAACACACCTGCTCAGGGGCGCCCGAAGCAACCACCTCACCACCACGCAACAACACCATACGGTCAGAATACGCAGCCGCCACATCCAAGTCATGAAGCACCGTCAACACTGCAGCACCCTCAGCAGCCAACTCACGGCTCACCCGCAACGTCTGCTCCTGATGCGTAATATCCAACGCCGCAGTCGGCTCATCCAAAAGAATCAGCGGAGTCTGCTGAGCAAACACACGCGCCAAATGCGCACGGCCACTCTCACCACCGGACAGAGTCGTAATATCGCGATCCGACAAGTGAGTCACCGACGTACGCTCCATCATCGAAGCAACCACGGAGTCATCCTCTTCAGCGCGCTCCGTACCCTTCCACGGGGTGCGGCCCATCTGAACCACCTCATGCACCGTGTACGAAAACGCCACATTCAACTTCTGCAACAGCATCGCACGCTGACGCGCCATCTGACGGGCAGGAATAGAACCCAGCGGGGTGCCATCCAACAGAATCTCACCGCCACTGGGAGCAATATCACCAGCAATCACACCCAATAGAGTTGACTTACCGGCACCATTGGGGCCAATCAGCGACACAACCTCGCCCGCAGCAACAGACAGAGACACATCATTCAAAATCTGACGCCCACCAGCGTTAAAACACACACCGGACAGGCTCAACAACTCACTCACGAAGCACCTCCGCCCTGGCCCAGGGAACGACGCAACAACACGAAGAACGTCGGGCCGCCCACCAAAGCCGTAAAAATACCAATCGGCAAATCAGCAAAAGGCACCAGCGTACGCGCACCCAAATCAGACAGCGCAATCAACAGCGCGCCACCCAATGCCGAAGCCGGCAACAACACACGATTCGACGGACCCAAAATCATGCGCAACAGGTGAGGAATAATCAGACCAATAAACGCAATAATGCCCGCATACGCCACCGCAGCACCCGTCAACAAAGCCGTCGCCGCAATAGACACCGCACGTAGGCGCTCCACGTTCACACCCGAATGCTGCGCTGCACGCTCACCCAACGCCAGAACATCCAGCGAAGAAGCCATCACAAAACACGCTACCAAGCCGATCAGAATAACCGGCCACACGCTCGCCACAGCCTTCCACGTGGAACCGTTCAGCGAACCCATCTGCCAGAACACAATCTGATCGCGGCTCGTCGTATCAGCAATAAACATGAGGAACGCAATAATCGCATTCGCCACCGCAGTCACCGCAATACCCGTCAAAATCATCGACAGGACCTTCGCACGACCCGAAGAACGCGACAGGAAATACACCAGCGCAGTAGCCGCCAACGCACCCACAAACGCGAATGCAGGAGTCGTGAAAATACCGAAGAACTGCAGGTTCAACACAATCGACAAACACGCGCCAACCGCCGCACCCGAGGAAACACCAATCACGCCCGGCTCAGCCAACGGGTTACCAAACACCGACTGCATCACCGCGCCGGAAGTACCCAAAGCGGCACCCACCAGCACACCCAACAGCACACGCGGGAAACGGATATTCCACAGAGTGCTATCCGCCAGCTGCATCGCCGGGTTCTCCGGCGCAAGGCCCAGACGGCGGCCCACTGAAGCAACCACCTGATCAATCGGGATATTGTACTGACCCAAACCCGCAGACAGCACCATCACAACGCACAGTGCCACCGCCAAAAACGTAAACGTCAGACCGGCACGACGCCGACGCGACGCACGATAATCCCGCGCACCCGCCGCACTCTTCACGGCAGCCACTACTGGCCCCCCGTAGGAGTCGAGTACGCAGCCTTAGCCAGCGACAAAAGCACCGCCGGAGTATTCGGGCCATAGGACAGAATCTGGCCGTCACCCATATCGATAATGCGCTTATTCTTACCGGCAGTCGTCTCACTCACACCCGGGCGAGCCAAGAAACCATCCAAACCGCCGGTGGATTTAATGCCGCCGCTCATGGTCAGAATGACGTCCGGGTTCAGCTTCACCAGCGCCTCACTGGTCGCCGGAATAATATTCGTCGCGTTCTGCTCAGACGCCACATCTCTACCGCCAATAGCCTGAATCAAATCGTCAGCGCCCGAACCCTTGCCGAGCACGAAGAACACGCCAGCGGTACCGCGCACGTACAAGAACGCGAACGACACCTGCTGTGCACCCTTCGGGGCAACGTCCTTGAGCACCTGCAGGGCATAATCCAGGTCCTTCTGCACGCGGGCAGCAACCTGCTCGCCCGCCTCCGGAACACCCAGCGCCTGCGCAACAGCCTTGAGCTGCGGAATGATCTTATCCATACGACGCTCATGATCGAAGACCACCACGGTCACGCCCGCAGCGCGCAACTGGTCCACAATCTCAATCGGGCCGTTGCTCTTATCCCACAGCACCAGGTCCGGGGAGGTCGCCAGAATCGCTTCAGCGTTCAGGTCATGACCGTTCTGGGTCACCAGCGGCAGGTGAGCCAGCGACTGCTCCGTCGAGGAGGTGACACGGCCAACCAGACGACCGCCCAGACCCAGCGCAATCATCTGCTGAGCCAGAGTGCCGTACAGGTCCAGTGCCAGCACACGGTCAGCGGACTTAACGGTCACCTCGGTGCCGTTGAAATCCTTGAACGTCACGGGGAAAGCCGGAGTGGGGGTATCGACCATCGGCTGAATTTCGGGGGTATCTGCGGCGCTATTGGGGCCGCGCAGAGCCTTCTGATCAGGGGCAATGGAAGAACGCAGCTGATCGGCAAGGTTCTCCAAAACGGTGCGGGTGCTCTGCTCATCCACCACAGCCTGCGAAGTGCTTGAAGAAGCGGCCGGGTTCTGAGTACCCACACCGCAAGAGCTCAGCAGAAAAGCGGAAGTGATGGAGAACGCCGCATACTTCATTGCATCGCGGCGGTTCAGGGCAGAAGAAGAAAGGGAAGAAAACATCGTCGTCTCACAGAAAAAAAGGGAGTTAGAAAAACTGGGGTAGGCGCCGGGGTAAAACCTGGCACCTGAAGCGGGGGTGCAGTGAAAATCTGCACCCCCGCACGGACCGTGTCGGCTCACCGGTGAACCTCATGGTTGAGTTTCACGGGTGAGCCGACAGTGTGGGCATCCTCGTGAGGTGCCGTTATGCCTTCTTGCGGCGGCGAGTGTACACGACGGTACCCGCACCGGCTGCAACAGCGATGAAGCCTGCAACCAGGGTGCCCTCAACACCGGAGGCGCCGGTGGAAGCCAGAGGCTTGCCGGTGACCGGGTCGCAACCCTCACCCTCGTAGACGGTTTCGGACACGGTCTTGGTGGTGGTCTTCGCGCCGTTAATCGCCGCGGAGAAGCTCAGCGGAGCCATGTCCTTACCGGCGTCGTAGAAGCCAGCGAACGCCTTCGCGCCCTCAGCGGTCAGGGTGGTTGCCGCACCGTTGACGCTCACAGCGTCAGCGGAGCTCTGCAGACCCGAAAGATCCACCTTCAGCAGTGCCACCTCACCGTAGTTAGTTGCCTTGCCGGAGGGGTCATTGCTGTTCATGGTCGCGTAGAGAGTACCGGAATTGCCGTTAATCTCAAGGCGCGGGTTCGCAATGGTGGTGTCCAGAATGCCGTGGTGACCGGTGAAACGAACCGAACCGCTGAAGGAGATGGAACCCTTACCACCCTTGAAGGTGCCGGTGCCGTTAGACCAGTTGAACGCATCCGAAGAGTAGGAGGTGCCGTTCAGCTCCCAGCTACCGTTCGCGATGCCGCCGCGCACGTAGTTGCGGAAGGAATCACGCACGCCCCAGCCAAGGTTTGCGCTCTTAATGGTGCCGTCGGACGCGCCCTGCTCCTGCACCTCGCGGGTGCGGGTGACGGGTACGCAGACCGGCTGTGCCGGGTTGTTGCTGACAGAACCGTTCGAGGAGGAACCGCCGTTAGAAACGCTGCCGGAAGTGCCTGCCGAACCGTTAGAACCGGAGCCGTTAGCGCCGGAGTTACCGGAGGAGTTCGAGGAGCTGTTATCGGAAGAGCCGTTCTCAGAACCCTTGTTATCGGAGGACTTGTTCTCAGAGACGCGGGGAACCTCAACGGTGTTCTCCGCCGTCTGCTCGCTGAGCTTTACGGAGAAGCTCAGCGGTGCCATGGCGTTATCGGCACCGCGGTACTGGCCGGCGAAGAGCACGTCGGAACCTTCAGCGGTGAGCGCGACTGCCGCGTTCTGCGCCGAGAAAACGCCGTCCTTCACGCTCGCGCCGGAGAGGTCCACCTCGGCGATAGCCAGGCCGGTCTTAGAAACGGACTTGCCGTCGCGGGTCAGCGCGTCAACGTCAGCGACCAGGGTGCCCTTGCCGTTGACGACGACCAGGCGCATGTTCTTGATGGTGCTCTTGAGCTGACCGTTGTGGCCGGTGAACTCTGCGGTGCCCGCGAAGTTGATCTGACCGGTCTTGGTCTCGGGGTTGTACACGCCGGATGCCTGAGTGTACTTGAAGCCGCCAGCCGCGGTCTTCTCCATGCCCTCAACGTTCACGGAGCCGTGCGCGAAGCTGGTCAGGTACTTCAGGAAGGACTCGCGGATATCCCAGCTGAGGGTGCCGGACTCGACGACGTTGCCGGTGACCTTTTCTTCACGCTTGGGCTCGGTGGTTGCGGCGGGGGAGGAGGGTGCCGCGGAGGTGGGA
>PPYF01000330.1_pt1 | contig 15501 bp, 19 predicted proteins | sample 1559871 | NCBI WGS metagenome assembly PPYF01 (sample SAMN08240021, study PRJNA423297) | Human gut metagenome, whole genome shotgun sequencing project. | reverse complement strand
GTTCACAAATTGGCTCGATTCCCGGAATCGTACAGTTAAATTCAGAAACAACCAAATCCACACAGCCAGTCATTAATACTGCTTCACTCGTATAGTTATTACCTGCATGTCCGCAGTATACATCTTTATAGCAGCCAGAACGTGCCTGGTAATCCTGACCCACACAAGTACAACCTACAATACGGATTCCCTTTGCACCAACAAGCTCAGCAGACTTTTGTACAATTTCTGATTCTAATTTTTCTTCTAAGTCTGCAAACATTGACTGCTGATGTCCTGTAATCATAATATTTATATATTCCGGATCAATAATACGAAAACCTACCGGATCCATACTAATTTGCGGTGGTCCCATAATAATATCATTCATCAGGTTTGTAAGAATCAGGCCGTAATTACCTGTAGAAATACCTAAACGTAAGCACTGCAACAGCATATCCATCGGATCTGAATTCAAGTTTGTCGATGTCTTTACAACCGCATTAAAAATCTCGTCTTTTGCTCCACCCGGTAAAATACCAAGCTTCTCCCACAGTTCATAACGCTTTGGAAGAGCAATATTCTTCATGAGTGTCATCTTCTCATCATACGGTTTTCTGATATCTGCAAGAACTGCATCTGCAATTTTCTCTGCCGTCTTCGCACAACTGTTATGACAGTCCGGTCCACAGTTACCACAACAGTTAATCTGTAAAATCTTTGCAAGCTTCGCAACAGAGTCCTTATATTTTGGTTTCTTGCCTTCCGCCTGTAATTCCTGTGCCATCTCCTTCAATCTTCTTGCCGTATTCTCTACAACATGCGTATAACATCCTGAACCAGCAGCCACCTGTCTTAAAAAATTCCTGCAGGCAATGGTATCTGCATCTGCTCCACATACACCTTTTGGTTTCGCCGGTGATAAACGACATGGGCCATTCGAACATAATCTACAACATACTCCCTGTAATCCATATCCACACTTATTCTGCTGCTTCACCATACGATGATGTGAAGTATCCATCGGTGCATTCTCTAAAAATACCTCTAGCACCTTATCCGCACTACTGCAAATCTTATCTGACATTATATAACCTCCTCCTGATTTTCCTTTCATTCTTTCATGAAATTTTCCTAACAAGTTTTCCTATTCATCGCAATTATCCCAATTCGCAGTACTCCTGCTCCAGAGTATGTTAAAAAACATTCCAGCACAGTTTTCTACAATATCAATAATTATTCTCATTATAGCAAACCAATTCCGTTCACTCTTGGATAATCCTTTCATAAAATAGGGAAATATGACACTGATTTTTTGTCTTTCCATGATTCACAATAGAATCTGTAATATTTCTATAAATAAATGGTATTATTCCTATATTGTCTGTAAAATTTATCTTATAATAAAAGATAATCAGACATAAAAATCAAAGGAGAAGTGTAGATCATGATTGAAATTGCAAACTTAGAAGAATGGACAAAAGAATATTTCTCAGATCCTGAAAACCAGAAAAAAGCAGAAAAAGCCTGTGAGCGTTATGACCGTCTCATGGTAAAAAATATTAAGCGCCAGTTAAGTGGCGGAGCTGAAAAAATCTTTCTCAACGAAGAACCAGCAGATGACCCGGGTAAGTGCATGGAAAAGGCAAAATATGAAGTAATCCCATTCGCAAAAGTGGATGGGAAAAAGGGAAAAATAAAAATAAACATGCTCGACCAGATTGCAGAATTCGTTCCAGAATAATCTTTATTTGTAGATTTGGTGTAGACGAAAAAAGAAAAAATGTCGCATCTGGGATAGGGCATTTTTTCTTTTTTCTGTCTAATCTAAATCCACAGCTGGTAAGAATGGGAATTCTCCAGAATGTTATGGCTTTCCATGGAATTAAATTCTAGAAGTAATAAAGATTTAATTCTGCCAGTAAATCTGCTCTCCTTTTATCAGTGGATATTTGATGAGTTCCCTTTCATTGAGGTTCTCCCCAAACATATCTACTGCAGATATCTGATGATTTTCATAGGTTGTATAATAATAAATTCCTTTATTCGTATTGCAACAGGATGTGTAGAGCGTAATTTCAAACTTTCCATCGGCAACTTCACAGCAGCCTCTCTGCTGATCTACGGATCCAAGGATATGAAAAAACTGACTAACACTTTCTTTTTCGGATGTTCCAGAGAATGAATTCATTTTAGTGAAAGCTACTTTTGCAAAACGGGAAGCTGAAGATAAATCTCCTGGAAGCCCTAATGCACCCATTCCTCTGCTGTATGCATTAAAATTTAGTTTATCAGAGAAACGATTTTCCGGCTGTTTTGGGGAAAGACCTACATAATTATTTAACTGGAACATTTGCTGTTCAAATGGAGGGTTATTTGTAAGAACTCCTACTGGATTATCATAGATATGCATACCATCTTTCATACATTCTACAGTAATTGCCTCATTTTCATCGGCAATGATCCAGTGAAGCTGTGCAGATGGAAGTTGTTCACTAAAAGGGGTACCTACAAGATTCATTTTGTTTAAAGCTTTTCTTGTTTCTTTTACAGATGCGCACTTACTTAAAATCCATGGAATAAATTCAAACTGTGCAACGTTTTCTCTGCCTTCTTCTACTTCTTGATAGACTGCATTTCCTACAAAGTTAAGACCTGCCATTGCAAGTCCTTTCTCATTAACTGCATCATAATATAATGGATAATCTCCAGCTACATGTGCCATTCCGATTATTGCATAATGGGATGTTACTTCTCCCATATGTCTGAAATAAAACGGATAATTTCGTGGTGTTATAGTTATCTCATCTCCATATGAGAATTCATAATCTAATGTTCTGCCAAAATAAAAATCCTGTGTTTTGTATGTTGCTGCTGTACACATAAATTTACTCCTTCTTTCTGCTATGAAATTATCTTATTTAATTATTTCTTTTCTAACCTTTTAACTTTTATTATTGTCGCTAATTTTAATTTTTATCAGGGATATTTCTATGCATCAATTCTTATGCTATCCACCATGTTCCATCTGCGTGTTGCTGTAAAGAACCAAGCGTCTCTGATAACAAATTCCCCTTAAAGTCTCTCTCTACTACTTTTTCATAATAGTTATATTCTTCGGTTTCACAATCATTTTCATCATCCCAGCCTTCTTCTACCCAGGCAGAAAGATATACTTTTTGTTCTGCTATCATACTTACACTTTCATTAACACCCTTGGAAAATCTAAAACTTTCCGGATAATAGCAGACAAATTCGTCATCCTCACTTACAATGTAAACATCCTCTCCAATAATACGTAGATTGTAAAGATTCACATCTTCTATATTAAGTTGTGTAATCATCTCTGGGATCTGATCTGGATAATATTTGAAAAGAGTAATTTTCCCACTATTATAATCTCCCTGTAAAAACCAAAAAGATTTCTTTAAATAAACAGGAGTTCCATATAACACATTTCTCTGTTTTTGAAATGGTTCATAAACTTTACCATTATTGTAATCATAAAAAGAAATAGTTGAACCTTGATACCCACCTTTTTTTAACCATTCAATCATATCATAAAAGTCTGTTGTATCACTCATTGCATATCCGATACGGGATTGTCCTGGAATTTCTTCAATATATCTTCCTGTCACAACTTCAAAACGATTAAGTTTCATAATATTCTCCTCCTTATAGAAACATTACAGAGATCCTTGGTTACCTCAACATATCATATCCATACTTATTATTTGGTAATTTTTGAAATCCAACAGATTCGCGTAATTTGCAAAATTCTACTGTTGAAATAGTATTTCTTGTGTTATATCATCCCGTCAGTGTTTACGAACTCTGATAAGGGAAAAGTTCTGATAACACATTATAACACAAAATAAAAGTGACATGGTGAACTGATTGAAATGCTTCTAATTTTTGTAACGAATGATTGATTGGACGATAAGGAGATTAGATACGATGAGAACAATATTTGCAGAATATAACCCTCAGTGCAACAGCATTGATGTTTATACATCTTCTGGCTATACGCTCCGCATGGAACGATGCAAATGTGGGTAAATGCGGAAGATTCTTTAATAATATAGCAGTAAAGGGCATCGCTCTATCATCTAATCTGATGATAGAGCGACATCCTCATAATACCAAACAATATAATTCTTAATCTTTCCAATACCTCTGGATTTGTTTTACGGAAATTCAGAATTTTATATGTCTTTTAAAAATTGACTTATGAAGAACTAGCTGAAAAAGCAGAAATGTCCAGCCGATATTTAAAGAAAATTGAAAATGGGGCTAAGTTTCCAGTTTTATCATAATTCATAAATTCATTCTGTCCCTTTTGCCTATTAGCGTGTACAGGATATTTCAACATACACTTATAACAATCCATTGTATATTTTTAAATCTTCATCCTTAAACACATTAAAGACTACCTTTTTTATTCTGCTGTCTTTGTCAAGATACTGCTTTACAGTGTTCGTTGCAATCTCGGCAGCTCGTTGCTGCGGAAAACGGAATACTCCTGTGGACAGGCAACAGAATGCAATGGATTTTACACCTGTATCAGCAACAAGCTTTAGGCACTCTGTGTAGCAGCTTGTGAGCAGAGCTTCATCTTCTTTTGTGACTTTCCATTGTATAATAGGTCCTACCGTATGAAGAATATATTTTGCCGGAAGATTGTAGCCCGATGTTATCTTTGCTTTGCCGGTCTCTTCTTCATGTCCCTGCTTTGTCATAATCTCATTCATTTTCAGACGAAGTTCCATGCCTGCATAAGTATGAATAAAGTTATCAATACAGGCATGCATCGGCGAAAAGCATCCAAGCATCTGTGAGTTGCAAGCATTTACGATTGCATCGCATTTCAGTGTCGTAATATCGCCCTGCCAGATATATAATCTCGAATCGGATTTCACAGATACAAGCGTGGCAACATCTGTGATTCCACGCTCTATATTTCTTTCTGTAAGGTACTCATCCTGTATTTTCAAAAAATCATTACTGATTGGTCTTGGCGGTCTGACATTCATAAGTGAACGGAGCAGATTTTCCTGTCCCTGCTTATCTGTAGGAATGTTCTGTCTGCCAAACCGTATTTCTTCTTTTAAAAGATACTGAATCAGATATTCTCTTCGCTCATCCTGTGTCATAATACCAGCCCCCTTATATCAGTAATTGCCTTTGCCATATCACCGCCAATACCGATTGCACGTTCCCCGAAGCTTTCCGGCACTACCGCTTCGTCCATATTCAGACGGATCAAGCTGTATGACGAGTTCTCCCTCACCATCTTTTCAAAAGGGAAACGTATAATAATCGGCGTATTAAATCCAACTCCAAGTTCCAAAAGAACAACCTTTTTATCCTTATTCTGTTCCAGAAAACCCGCATACCTGTCGGCTGCCTCATGCCACGCTTCATCTTCCACAAAATAATTATCACAACGAAGGTTCATAGCCATATTGCCGCCACACACCGGACATTTTGGTACAAGTTCTGATGGAATCAGGCAGTCTCTTCTTGCTTCATCCATTTTACGAAACAGGTCTTCCGCATTGTAAGTCTTTGAATGACAACCCTTCTGGCACTGGATTTTTCCATAGTCTCCCTGTGTTGCAAATATTCTTTTTTCATCAAAACCTGCTTTATAAAACTGATGATCCACATTGGTTGTAAGTACAAAATATTCTTTGTTCTTTACAATATCATAAAGCTCGGTATAAAGCGGCAATGCCATAGGATCAAAACGATTCATCAATGCATGTTTTGACCAGTATCCCCACTTTGCCTCCTCAGACGGATATGGATAAAATCCGGTTGCATACATATCTGTCATGTAGTGCGCACCGTATTTTTTTATAAACTCTGCAAAATTGTCTGTAAACCGCCTGCCTCCATACTGGAGTCCTGCCGCTGTCGATGCACCGGCACCGGCTCCAACTATGATACTGTCTGCATTTCTTATATATTCTGCTGCCCTGTCAATCTGACTTACATATTCCTCCTTCTGGAATATGTAATCCCTCGCCGGAGTACTACATAGAAAATTTCTCCAGTCAACATGTCCTTTTCTGATTTTCTTAAAAATCATAATTAACCTCTTTTCTCAATACACTGCTTCGGACAAATTTCTGCACATCTTCTGCAATGCAGACAATGATTCTGGTTGATTACAACCGGAACTGAAGATATATCAATGCACTTTTGCGGGCATACAGAATAACACAGTTTGCATCCAATACATTCTTTTCCAATATAATATCCAGTCTGAACTGCTTCGGTTTTCCCGATTGTTATAGTATCCCTCACAATATTTGACGGATTGCCGATATCAAAATACTCGCCCTGTGCCTCATACAGCCAAAACACTTCGATTGCGTCTTTCGTATCTCCAGGGTATATTTTTTTCATGTACGGATTGTTCTCAAACATAATATCAAGATTCTTTTTTCCGATGTTCTTTATTTTTCCACGCAGAGACACTGCAACTTTATCTTTTGTAGCGGATATTGCCACATACTGCTGCTCCATTAACTGGTCATAAAATGCTTTTCCCGTTGCTGTAAGGAAATACACACCTTCTTCATCATAGTACATCATATCTATGATTCTTGTCTGAGGATGTCCATCTGAACCTATATATCATCATTGGAATTGCAGCATATCAGCTTTTTGCTCGCAGACTATACTGCCGGTCAGGAATTACACCTTGCCCCGAAGACTGTAATTTTTTCTGTTGATTATCTATTATTAAAATTCATAAGGTGGATTTCCAGAGAAATCTGCGATTACACCATGAGGATTTTCAAGGTAGAACACCTCAAAAATAGGATTATCTGCTGTCTGGTACTGTCCCTTAACGATAGGGTTATTCATGCATCCTTCCTTTACGCCCATGTTGTTCTCAAACACTGCTTTACCATGAAGACGAATCCATGCGTATTCAGGAGAAGATACTGATACTTCTACCTCAGGATTTTCCTGCATATCTTTGTATACGTCCTTTGTGTTGTTTGTACAGAACCAAAGCTTTCCATCCTGCTCAAAGCAGAACATGAATGGACGGCATTTTGCCTTTCCATCTCTTCCGACTGTTGCTAAGTACTGAACTGGATTTTTCTGTAAAAATTCTACTACTTTCTGCATTTTAAATTACCTCCTTTATTTGTTGTAACATTATTGGTTACAACTTGTATTCATACTATAGCACTCACTTAATGTAATGTCAATAGTTACATCATTTTTTTTGTAACTTTTTTTATTACAACTTCCTTTAAAGATTTTACATTGATTATAACAAATGAAAAAGGCACCGGAAATTATGATGATATAATCACGCATCCGAAGCCTTCTGTATGCTACTCTTCCTCTGTATACACTGCAATATCTTTTTTCACATCAGCAAGTGTCATTTCTGAAAGTTTTTCCTCCATTGCCTTCTGTACTTCTAACAGCCTCTTATCAAGAACATGGTGAATATTCTTTCCTACCGGACATTTCTGATTGGGATTCTCATGAAAATGAAACAGTTCTTCATCTGGTGCACATTCCACTGCTTTATACACATCAAGGAATGTAATCTGATTAAGTGGTCTGGTAATTGTCACACCGCCTGTCCCTCTTGCAACTTCAATAAGACCAGCAGCCTTTAATTGTTGCAATATTTTACGAACAATCACCGGATTTGTTCCAATACTTGCTGCCATAAAATCACTAGTCATCTTCTGATCTGAAAATGTATCTATACAGGCAAACATATGGATTGCCATTGTAAATCTGCTTGAAATCTGCATTATAAACACCTCTCTTTGACAATAATCATATCAAAAAATAGATGTAATTTCAATGTTTACATTGTTGTTAAAAACCTAATATAAATATAATCAAAGTCTGCTTTAGATTTTTTCTCCAACTGGGTTTTTCTGTTATCGCATTTTTCTTTTGCTTTCTGGTAAGCAGTACGGTCACAGTTGTCACATTTCTCATAAGGCACTTTTTTCAAAAAGGCAAAAAAATAGAACGTATAGTTTATTTCCATACGCTCTATCTCACATTTCATATTAAATTTTTAAATTCTGCAAACTTGAAGTTCTACTTCTTATTTTCAATAGCCCTCTCGAATCCCAGATAACGACTTCCCTGGAATGTCAGCTTTCCTTCATCTCCTTCTGCCAGCATTCCATACTCTTCTCCACATACAGAAAACTCCATCCGATCGCCGCTTTCCACCTCAAAAGTAACGTAATAAGACGTGCTGGTAGTAGTATGATACCCGTGGGCCCCTGAAGTGTCTCCTCCAACCGACTCGTTGTGATGTGTCGTATTCTGCCGTTTGGCAGCCACCCTAGCCTCCACCGTTAAACGAGGGGAATTATTATTTTTATTCCAAGTTCTTATTCCACTTATAAAGGTAAATAGGATCATCCCAAATACCAGTAAAAACATAACTGGAAAAATCAAATCAAATAAATCAAACATCATATTCATAAACTCTTCTCCTGTAACTTCCGATTTGTTGAACTTTATCTGCCCTTTTCGGGCAAAATAAAAGAGCTTGAATACCTTTTAAAAGTTTCCAAGCTCCTAAAGTACAGGGGATGAGAGAATCGAACCCTGTGGGAACTCCTCACAATCCCCATAAAATAAGCATTTCTTCGATTGAGTTTTGACTACATTTGACTACCTTTTGACTACATGGGTAGTAAAAAACAAGAAAGGAGAAATCGTTCAGCGTGGTGTCATCTTTTTCATGCGTCACTTAATATCTCCTCTAAAATACATTATCGTCTGGATAGTGTGTCATAATATCTTCTACATTACAATCCAATATATTACACAGCTTATCAATCGTATTCACTTCAACATTCTGATTATGTCTTAATCTGTTCAGTTGAGAACGGTTCATATGATAATGCGTATACAAATCATATTGTGAAATGCCTTTGGCTTTCATTGTCTCCCATAATTTATCGTATTTAATCATCTCACGAATTTTCCGCTTTCTTTCATAATTCCTTGCTATGTAATTATTATTAGCGTAAAATAGCGTTTATAATAGTGTTCGTATGCGAACACTAATTTGAAAGGTGTCGTATGAGAAAACGCTATATTATTATGAAAATATTGATATGTATTATTGCTCTTCTGGGATATTTACAATACGGACGTGAAGAACAAGCTGTTAACACTATGGTCAGCACTTCTGATACTTTTTATAAACAAGAGTTTGATGTCATTGCTAATAAGCTGTTTAACTTAGACAAAGAAAAATATGCAGAAGAACTCATTGCAAAGGCAGTTGAGAATAAATATAGAAACGTTCGCTTTTCTTATGATATTACAGGTTATCCGAACGAAATAGTTATATCTGTTTATTCCAATGAGTGGAGTTATGAGCATAATCAACGTATGTATCAGATTATATATTCATCAGATAATGACGGTAATAATGTTAAAAACAATGCTGATAAATTTAAGATTCAAATATACGAAAAATGATTTAGATTTTCATATGACTTACTTATCGTTTAATGATACAATAGTTACAGAAAATTGAATTTTATTGAAAAGAGGGTATATAGATGAATTTTATAGATAAGGCTTTATCAGAGATTACCAATGGTGAAGACTTTGTTCAAGCAATGGCAGATATTTATGAACATGCAGAAGTCCGAAAAGAGTTCGGAAATTTGCCATCTTGGATTCAAAATATTATAACAGTCATTGATTATGACACAGAATTAGCCATGAATGGTTTAGACTTTAAATCTTATAAGAATGTTATTGAAGCTCTCACTGATATGGGATTGATTGAAGAAGCAAAAGTACTAACCGCTTTTGAAAATGACTCTTCACAAGAAAATACAGATATTTACTATTATAATCTTGCTCTAAATAATGATTATGAATCTTTTTGGGATAAAGTATACTCGTATGCTGACCAAAATATAAAGAGATAAATTCACACTTGTAAAGTAAGGATACAGTACGATGAAAAATAACATCAAAAGAAAAGATAATATTAAATCTGTAACATTAGTAATAGATGCATATGACGATAGGAAATTGGAAATTCCACTTGAGGTGTGGCAAGTTGATGTTATCTGTAGAATGCTTGGTTTAAGCGTAGATACAGCTAACTTAGACACTTATAGTATGCGAAGTAAAGAGCAAGTAGATGAGGATATGAAAATGTATTATCACATCTTAAGAAATTTACATAATAAAGAGTAGGATAATATAACAGCAGGGGGAATATAATATTGAAAATTATTCCGCAAAATATAGAAAATCTCTTATGGAACAAATTATATAATGTATATAAATTCACACCCAAGATACACGGACAATTTGAATGGATAAAAATCCCCATTGAGAATAAGACGTATCACAAAGACACTCCTTGGTCAGATGAACAGGAGCATCTAATTAATTCTTTTTTGGAAGAGTTGGTAAGTGATAAAATGTATGCTTTTGATTGGCAACATGACTGTTTTACATTTTCCCCAAAAGAATATATCCCTTGTGATTATGAATATTATGACACTAACAGAAAATGTACTGTTTATTTTCCTACCTACTATCCGAATGGGGATTATCATTTATTTTTTGATTCTGACTGGAAATATGGAATATTTGGAAATCCTTGGAAAAAAGAAATTATTGTAATGGGGAAAAATCTAATAGAAAAATTTGAAAGCAATAAAACGAATTTAAATATTAATTGATTTTTATAAGTTCATTCTAAAATAATGTTTGAATGCTGATATCCTACTGAATATTTCCATGTTTTCATTTTATAAATAAGATTTTCGTCATCTAGTGATGTCAAGGAACAAGGCGAAGCCGATACGCCGTCAGGGCAGTCCTTGACAGAACGGACGGTATCCAATTCAACCATGCTATATAGAGGACTTGAAAGGTCACGAACCTTGCAAGTCCTCTTGTCTGTTATCTGGAAACTTTCCGGAGATAAAGCACTTCCTTTTCGATTTCACGGACAAATTCATCACACAAGACAGGCTGACAATCACTCGCTACATAGCAATTTTTTTCGGACGAATAGGCAAACGAAAAGATTTCCGTTTCCAATGTCTTTTCATTGATTCCATAATAATATATCTGAGAAGTGGCAAGTGTCATATGAATACTGGAAAAATCCCTTGTAAATATCTCATATGATTCTGGTTGAGTAAGTTCTTTTGGATATTGATAATACTCTTTTGAATCTTCCCGTAAGAAAATAGGTACGATATGCATTTCATTTAAACTGACATTTACATATATTTGATATCTTGGGATTAATGCCCCATACTGTGTCTGAAATCCGATATATGCCGTGTCGGTGTTATTCAATAGGTATTCCATTTCTTTGTAAAATACATATCCAGTAGTCTGATTATCTGTAGCACTGCTATTTTCCATAGGCGCATTTTCACCCATTAACCAGTTAATATTGATATCCAGTGCGTCAGCAATCAGTTCCAGTTTATCCTTTTTAGGATTGTAATTTCCAGAAAGATAAGAACTAAACGCTCCTTTTGTAATTCCTGTTCTCTGTACCATTTCCACTTGCTTTACATTTCTTACATTCATCGCAAATCTGATTCGTTCTGCAATCGTGTTCATTTCGATATCCTCTACTTTCTCTGTGTGGCTGATTATTTATTCTGTCCTCACTATATCATAAATACTCTGCAAAGAAAATAAAAAGTTTATAATTTTCTAAACTTTATGTTGATTTTCTTTTCGATCAATGCTATGATTTAGTTAGTTTAGAAATAACTAAACTTTAAATATCCATGGATTTCAATACTTATTCAGACAACTGTCCTATCGGTAATACGGGGAGAAAGGATAATGCTTATGCAGATTACATTAACAAAAGAACAGGTCAAAGAGGTATTCGGGGAACTTCGCTATATGGGAGCTGATTATTGCTACCGCTATGACAAAGATACCAGAAAGAAAACCGAAGATATCGAAGCGGTCAAACTTCATCTTGGAAGTATGAAACTTGGTAACAGTGTTGATATTCGACTGGAAATGACAGAAATCCCATCTATCGAACCATATTCTGTAGTGGAACTGGATACACCTGTCTATGCTCCATATGTTCAGAGAGGAAATTATCCTACACTGGTAGAACGTGTAACCTGTAAAGGGATTCGTTGTATTTCCCAGAAAAATGCATAGTAACCTATGAACTTCCTGTCTCTTGCTGTCCGTACCAAACGGACAGTAAAAGAGACAGGGATAGTGGCTCTGCCACTATCGGCAAAGGAGGATTATTATTTGGAAGAAAGAAGTAAATCAGTTCTTTCAGAACCCTCCTATACTAACAGGAGGGTAACACGACAAAAAAACAGTCTGACAGCCTTAATTGACTGGTGTCAGATTACAGTGAAAGATGTAGATTTATTCACTGTCATAACGGACATCCTAAAAATTCCTCTTTCACTTATGGAACTTCAGAATAAAGGGAAAGGAATTGCCGGACATGAACTGGTTGCCGGATTTGATAATATCAAGATTCTAAAACCGACTGGTAAAATGCAGTACAATGGATTTCAGATATTAATGAGTGGCTCTGGCTGTAGAAATTATGAAAACTTCCTTGTGATAAACAAAGAAACATGGTTTGATTTCTTCGCAAGGGTATGTCAGTATCATGTGAATTTTCCACGAATTGATTTAGCAATAGATGACCATAAACCATATCTTAACATTCCAGAACTGATACGTTTAACAAAGCAAGGCTTAATATCTAGTCAGTTACGTAATTATTCTGAAAATGCTTCTGGTGAATTAAGTGAATCAATACCTGTTCATAAAGGAAACACGCTTTATCTTGGGAGTAGCAACAGTGATTTTCGAATCGTTTTCTATGAAAAAGGGTACGAACAGGCAGAAAAATTTGGCAAAGAATTAGACCCGAACTGGAATAGATATGAACTGCGATTCCGACAGGAACGGGCAAATAAAGTTGTACAGGAATTAATCGCCAGACGTGATGTTGCAGAGATTGCAATGTCTGTACTAAATGGTAAAATCCGTTTTCTTGAACAGCCGGAAAACAAATCCACTTCACGGAAAAGACTTTATCCTACTTATCCCCCTTGGGAATTATTTATGCAAGATATAGAGAAAATAAAGCTAACAATTCAACCGCAGAAAAAGACACTTAATAGTATCTGGAACTGGTTAGAAAGTTCCGTTGCTCCGTCTTTAAAATTATTTTCAAAAATCGGAGAACTGGATAACTGCGATTATATACAGGTATTAATCGAACAGGCAAAGATGAATGATACCCAGATAAAAATTTATGAAGACTACAAAAAATCTTCCAAACTACCAATAATAGAAAGGAGTTATTCTGATAATGAGTAAGCGAAATATCTGAATGATTCGCCCATAATAACAGATAAATGACAATATAAATTTAAAATTAAAAAATACAGGGCATTAACTATACATAGAAAAAATTAAAGAGAAAAAAAGATATTTTGAGACAATACCCTTATCATATTGATGTAATTTATGACTGAACCCAACGCTTATGACGATACAGATTTATTGAATTACGCAATCCAAACAGGTATAATCTCTTTAGATACCATGCTGAATGATATAGCAGATATGGAAAGAAAGGAAATACTTGCACAGCATGTTTACGTAATTACAGTAACAACAGACAAATCGGGAAAAGAAATTTATTCCACGTATCTTCCACAACAAGACAGAAACCGACTTTACAGACGCAGAAATACCCGTGAAGAACTAGAAAATGTCATTGTAGAGTTTTACAAGGCTCTACAGGAAGAAATTTATATTGATGATGTTTTCTATGAATGGATAAACCGCAAACTGGATTTCGGCGAGATACAGAAAGCGTCTTATGACAGATACGTGAACGATTACAAAAGATTTTTCCACTACACTTCTGTTTCAATTACCAAAAAGAAATTTAAAAATGTCACAGAAGATGATTTGGAAGTATTTATCAAATGCACCATTCGTGACCTTACACTTACCAGAAAGGCATATGCCGGATTACGGACATTGATTCGTGGTATCTTCAAATACGGTAAGAAGAAAAAGTATACTGCAATCAGTATCACTGAATTTTTTGGAGATTTGGAACTGCCGAATAATCTTTTTAAACGGAAGATTATAGACAAGCAGAAAGAAGTGTTTATGGAAGATGAAATTCCCGTAGTTATTCAACGTCTGAAAGCAAAGCCGGATATTTATAATCTTGGTATTCTGCTTACATTTCAGACAGGTTTACGTGTCGGTGAACTAAGCACTCTAAAGAAAGAAGACTTACACGGACGTATTATTAAAATCAGACGTACTGAAGATAAATACCGAGACGAAAACAATAAATGGATTGTAGCTGTAAAAGAACACGCTAAAACAGACGCTGGTAATCGGGATTTAATCATATCATCTACCGCACTGGATACGTTGAATCAAATATTGGAACTGAATACATCGGGAACATATTTATTTGAGCATAACGGAAAACGTATCAGAGGAAATACTTTTAATAAAAGACTGTCCAGAATATGTAATGAATTACATATCCCACATCGTACCATGCACAAGATACGAAAGACTTATGGAACAACCTTAATAGACAGTGATGTAGATGAGGGATTTATTACAGAACAAATGGGACACAGTGATATCAGTACAACCAAAAAATTATATTATTTCAGCAATAAAACAACGAAAAATAAAGAAAAACAGATTGAAAATGCTATCTCATTTTAGGAATGATTGAGCCTGTGAAAAAATCTCTGTAAAATAAACAACATTAAGGTCTTCTATGATAAAATATAAAAATCATAGGAGGCCTTTTATTATGGCAAACAGAAAAAAAGAAGTTTACAAACCAAAACCAATGACAGAAGGAAAGAGAAATCTCATTCAGGGATTGTTTCAAGAGTATGATATTCAGTCTGCCGATGACATTCAGGAGGCATTAAAAGACCTGTTATCTGGAACACTCCAAGATATGCTTGAAAAAGAAATGGATGATCATCTCGGCTATGACCGTTATGAAAGATCTGGTGAGCCTAACTACCGCAATGGCACAAAATCTAAGACCGTCCGTAGTAAATATGGGGAATTTCAAGTTGATGTGCCACAAGATCGCCAAAGTTCATTTGAACCACAGGTACTTTCAAAACGCCAGAAAGATATCTCTTCGATTGATGATAAGATTATTGCTCTGTATGCGAAAGGAATGACCACACGACAGATTTCAGAAATGATAGAGGATATTTATGGTTTTGAAGTAAGTGAGGGAATGGTATCTGATATCACAGACAAGCTCCTTCCAAGAATCGAAGAATGGCAAAATCGTCCATTATCATCGGTATATCCAATCGTTTTCATAGATGCTGTACATTTTTCTGTGCGTGATGACGGCGTGATTAGAAAACTGGCCGCATATGTTGTCCTTGGAATTAATGAAGATGGAATACAGGAAGTATTAAGCATTGTTGTAGG